>Ga0180438_10002971_pt1 | contig 26443 bp, 34 predicted proteins | sample SS_ome_12_FD_132455 | JGI IMG/M metagenome (GOLD analysis project Ga0180438, IMG submission 132455) | Hypersaline lake sediment archaeal communities from the Salton Sea, California, USA - SS_3_D_2 metaG | ecosystem: Environmental > Aquatic > Non-marine Saline and Alkaline > Hypersaline >... | reverse complement strand
TCAAAAATGGTACACCCAGAAGGACTCGAACCTTCAACCCATCGGTTAAGAGCCGATTGCTCTACCATTGAGCCATGGGTGCATATCTGGTACCCCCGCCAGGATTTGAACCTGGGACCCACGGTTTAAAAGACCGCTGCGCTACCACTGCGCTACGAGGGCATAAATAAAAAGACCCGCCTGATTTCTCGGGCGGGTCTTCTGTTTCAGAATTTAAACTCTAATTCAGACAGACCCCGCCCGGTCACGCTTAACCCAGCGATCTATACGGTCACGTTTGACCCGGCGTACTATCTGAATTACAGTGCTCATACTGACAATAATACCTTATTCTGGGCTTAAAGTCAATACCTAAAATGAAAAATTTTTCTGAAACTTTAAAGTCAGGTAATCGATATGATATTCGGGTTTGACCCGGATATGCTTAGTGTTTTCGTGGACTCAGATGAAGCTAATGGAGTTTCTCTTGGACAACTGTAGAATCCACATACATACGTAATAGGATGTTTGCTGGCAGAAACATAGGAAACTGCGTCCGGTACCTCGTCAGAGAAGGCCAATATAGTATCCGAGTTCCAATCAGCCTGACTGAAGATATCCTTGCTCCATGACGTTCTCAGATTCGCAATGACAACGGAAGTAATGATACCAGCATCCACAAGATCCTTATAAGATTGTGCCTGCTGGACATCTCCTACCATCATCATCACATCAACTCCTGTGCCACACTTCTCCCGATACTTTTTTATAAGCTCCCTCATAAAGGTTGTCTTGCCGATGTTTCTGAGATTACCGCAGTCAATGTTCAAAATACCGTTTGACCGGCTATTATCCCATTGGGACTTTAATAGCTCAAGACCCATGGCGTTTTTGAAACTCTTGAAATCTAGGTCACTCGGCTTGATGCACGTGATATCGAAAGCACTAATACAAGGACCCATGACACCCTCTCCCATTCTTCTGGGTTTGAAGGCATCTCTTTCGAATGCGGCAATGTCGTTAAGAAATGTGCGACAGGTGAAAGAGATGCTGTCATCGTTATTAGCTGGGTCCTTTGAGACAAGGGGCTCTAATTTATTGAAAGCTGAATGTTCCCTTATAAGGCCATCACCAGTTTGAAAGGTCCAAAATTTGTAGAGCATTGCATATGGGGCCACTTTCTTATCAGGATTGCGATAGAAGTAATTAGTCTCTTTGTCATAGAGACAGTCAGCTAGTAACTTGAAGGCCACCTGAATATGGGTTATTGCCGGTGATAGACATATCTCGCGTATCATGGTATCGAAACGAAGTTCTGCGTTCCATTCGAAGACAGCCTGCCTTACAGAATAACGTATCTGGTCCAGATACATTGTAGGGATGGCGAAAAGGAAGTCCTTTACCCATTCATTGTACGTTTTTGGAAGCGTACCGGGGAATTCTCCAAAAGTGTAGGATTTCATTTTCCTATCATCTACAGAGCTCCAGTCGAGCTTGTAGATAGATGTAGACCCAGACTCTTCAGATCCAGGCTTGAAGCTAACGTCTTCGAGATGAATGAGTTGGGGGAAGAATAGGGGACGAGAGAAGCGTAACATGGCACACCTCCTGTGCTTGTACCGGGTAAGACAAAATACCGCAGACCTTCTGCGGTTACCACAAGCGCAGGAATTATTAATAAATTATTGATATTTTCGTAAGAGTAACAAAGGAGGCCGCCATGGCTGCAACAACAACCGATGCTCAGATGGGTCAGACTAAGGGTTCTATATCTCCTACGATAGGAGTATATAAGGAGACGTATACGTGGGTTCTTGATACGAAAACGAATGTCCCCGTGGCCGTGAGGAAGTCGGTCACTATAGGGTAACACCGTTTTCTAGGGCTCTTCTATACGTGTTTATGGCCCTTCTGTAGTCTTCTGAAGAGACCCTTCTCTTCTTAGAATCCTTTAATCTGTCTCTGAACCGTTCTGCGTCTTTTCCACGTAGTATAGGCGTGTCTTTTATTGGAAGGGCCATAGGTCATCTCCAAATAAAAAAGGGGCCAATCAGGCCCCTGCTACGTATGGCTTCAGGATTTTATCGACGTAGAAACGGTGAGATATCTTATTCGGGTTGTAGGCGAACCTGAATACAGCGTAATCACCCTTCCTTACGGTCGGTACTGCTGGCTTCCGAATGAGTTCAAGACCAACCTCCTCCGGTAGCTTGTTACGCTTGACCACGACATTGTGATGCCTGCAACAGCATACGCAGTTCTCATAAGATGTTGCACCACCCTTCTCTCTGGGGGTGACGTGGTCAATCGTCCTTTCGTTCTCCGTACAAGTATAGGCGAACCTTTTACCGTCTTTGGTATAGTGCCAGTACTGACACTGGTTCTTGTCCCTGTTGTAGACCCCGTGGTCACTGTAAGGGACCCTGTCAGACTTGATACGATATGAAACGAAGTGGACAAGCCTTACGACGAGAGGAATCTTGAATCTTACTTCGAAGCTGCGGACCTCTTCGTCGTCCTTGGATACGAGTACCTCAATCTTATCCTTCACAAGCCACTTGATGGCTTTCTTGAGGTCTACTTCGGTCCAGTACTCGTAATTGCGGTTAAGAACGACTACAGAATACATAGCGGGGACTAATCCTTTCTGCGAATAAGTGTTAACAGAGCGTATCGTATTCTTCGTAATATTTTATTGTCATTACGACTCCTTTCTTCTGCTGATAGTTCATATGCCCCTAGCACGATTCGAACGTGCGACACCCGGTTTAGGAAACCAGTACTCTATCCCCTGAGCTATAGGGGCAAAAATATGGCACGCCCGGCAGGATTCGAACCTGCGACCTACTGCTTAGAAGGCAGTTGCTCTATCCAGCTGAGCTACGGGCGCACATCTCTATGGCGGAGAGACCGAGATTCGAACTCGGGGTGCTTTTGGCACACACGCTCTCCAGGCGTGCTCCTTAGACCACTCGGACACCTCTCCTTAGTCTCTCTCGTCGACACCAAGGTTGTACAAGACGTTCAAAAGTCTCCTCTTGATAATTTCTTCCGGAGTAATTGAGTTCCTCCGATAGAACAACATTATGATCGTATTATCGTTCAGAACGACTTTCCAATCGACGGTAATGGGAGAGCAAAGCTGCTTTCCGTTCCAGACGAAATCGAACTTGTAGTTCTTTTCAACATATTTGATTTTACCGGATCTGGCGTCGTCCACAAGCTCCCGGAAGATCTCGATCTTCCTGTTGATGTAATCATCCCGACGGTTGTAATCGTCTTCTCTGTGATTGAAATCCTCGTCACCCCTTCTTTCTTCATCATAGTCTTCAGGGTGGTTGATTCTCTGATTTAGTTCTCTGAGCGAAGGGTCTCCATTACCGTTCATACACCTACCTGCTTGGATGTTAATGTTAACGCAATACCTATGGGCTGACTTTTAGGTTCAAGCCGCTGGAGTTTGACTGTTTTGTTCTCTAGGAATTTCAATTCCCCTACAATCTCCTGAGCCTTTTCCCTCGCAGCGATATCGTCCATAGCCTTCATTGGTATCCGAACGATAAGCTGATAGTCCATAGGGTAACTCCTGACCTAGAATATAATGTTTTATGCTGTAAGCGGAGAAGAGAGGACTCGAACCTCTGAGGCCTAGGGCCCTGCCGAATTTCGAATTCGGTTCCTCGACCTTCCGGACCTTCTCCTCTAGAAAATGGTGGGCGTACCTGGACTTGAACCAGGGAACCTCCTCCTTATCAGAGAGGCGTTCTAACCAGCTGAACTATACGCCCAGAATAATGGGAGTGTAAGGATTCGAACCTTCCTAGTCGTAAGACAACGGATTTACAGTCCGCCCCAGCTCACCGCCTCTGGCGCACTCCCTTAATGACTGGTACCGGAGGGCGGCCTTGAACCGCCGACTGACATACCTTATGAGGGTACCGCACTACCAACTGTGCTACTCCGGTAGAAATGGTTGCGGGGGCCGGACTCGAACCGGCGACCTTCGGGTTATGAGCCCGAAAAGCTACCACTGCTACACCCCGCTATAATTTTTGATTAATGCTCAGGACTGGATTTGAACCAGCATGGAGTTGCCCCCACGAGCTCCTGAAACTCGCGTGTCTACCACTTCCACCACCTGAGCGAAATCTTGGGGTGATCGAGGGGTTTCGAACCCCCAACCTCTGGAGCCACAGTCCAGTGCTCTAACCTATTGAGCTACAATCACCATGTATGTTCTTGTACAACCCAGAATGTCAAAGAACTTGGCGGAGAGACGGGGACTCGAACCCCGAAGGCCAATGGCCGGTAGTTTTCAAGACTACTGGATTACCGATTATCCTATCTCTCCATAAAAGAGACGTGGACTGGATTTGAACCAGCGCGTGACTCCCGTCAAATGGTTTTGCAGACCACTGCCTTCGACCACTCGGCCACCACGTCATAACTGGCAGAGGAGACAGGATTCGAACCTGTGGTGGTTTTGCCACATCGGTTTAGCAAACCGACGCCTTAAGCCTCTCGGCCACTCCTCCATACTTTCATGGCTGGGACAGGCATCGAACCTGCACGAGTTTTCCTCACCAGATCCTAGGTCTGGCGCGTATACCAATTCCGCCACCCAGCCTTACTTGGTGCCCAGGGCCCGACTTGAACGGGCACGAGTATTCTCAGCAGGGTTTGAGGCTGCCGCGTATACCAATTCCGCCACCTGGGCTTATTTTCTTCTCGCTCGCCACTCTGGCATAGGCTCGTTTACAATTTGTTCTCCGCCATAGTACCATATAAGTGGTTTAGAGTCCCAATGATACTTCCAGTCCCTTATATTCCAAGGGTCATAGTATTTACGATAAGACTTTCCATTTGGTACATTGTCAGAATTTCTGACCCTACGATTAGCCTCACGCTTCTTAAACTTGGTAGACTTTTTTCCGTAACCGTCTAAGAACCAGGGCTCTCTGTAAGACCTTGACATGCTGTAGCTCCTTATTGAGTGTTACAACATGCGGTCCTCCTTTCTTATGTAAAATGGTAGCCGGGACGGGACTCGAACCCGTACGGACACAAGGTCCATTGGATTTTCTTACCACTACAGTTTTCACTGCCAGAAAACTTCTGTTTGTGGTCTGGACTGTCTCTTTACCATGTCTTACGATTTAGGTAGGGGGTGTACAGTCTCTACACTCGGTTTTTTAACCTAGCACGGGATTGCCATCAACATTACTTGGAAGGTTTCCCCGTTTTAGCCCCCTGCATTAATACCGTTTCCGGCATTAAGCTCAATACGGTGTTTTTAGACCTATATCTTGCAACCGGAATAGGTCAGAAAAAACTCCTTTCAAAGTCCAAAGTGTCTACCAGTTCCACCACCCGGCCATCAAAAATGGTGCGGTCGACTGGACTTGAACCAGCATGGAGTAGCCTCCACTAGGCCCTCAACCTAGCGCGTATACCAATTCCACCACGACCGCAAAGTTAAAAGAGTCACACTCTAGTCATCGAGCACAATTTTTCACAGTTCTTGAGACTGTTGCCTGTACCAATTCGGCTATCCCCCCATAAAAATGGTGGGGGGAGAAGGAATTGAACCTTCATGAATGTACGCCCGCATAGTTAGGGAGTGTGACCCTAATATTTCAAAGAACGATGGTGCCGCCTCGCAGAGTTGAACTGCGGACACACGGATTTTCAGTCCGTTGCTCTACCGACTGAGCTAAAGCGGCACTAAAATCATCCTCCATGTATTACCCCAGTACAACTCCTTAAAAACAAAAACCCCCGCCTGATTTCTCTGGCGGGGGTCCTCTGATTCCTTATTTTTGGTATCAGTTAGCTTGGATCCCCCGCCGTGCTTAGCATAATAAAATAGGAGCACAACGACAGACTAAGGTCCGCGTGTGAACTCCTTAAATGCATGCTTCTGGGGGTAACTGAACGCATAACTCCTACTTTGTTCAAATTCTCTGTAAGTATACATCAAATTCCGGGCCATGTCAATAGAAAAAATGTTCTGACTAAAAAAAGGGGTCTTTGGCATCTACAGCCCTGATTGTCTTTCCATCTATTCTCAAGAATCTAAGTGGCTTGATAGCTGGATTAGGATTCTTCGGTTGTTCCTTCTGGCCCTCTCCGCCCCCTTTAGAAAGGTTTATATCGATATTTCCTCAGCACATATTTGAAGATGATGCTATTCAGTTCTCTAGTTGTCTTTGAACTTTGGACCCAGTCTTTGATATCGTCAGGATGGTCAGGCGGGTATATTCCGAGCTCTCTAATAATATCAAGGCCTTCTTCAGAATTGTAGTATTCAACGAGTTTCCAGAGTACCCGTTCGGTTCTCTTATTTAATGATATAACCTCTCCGTTTCGATGTCTATTGCAAATGCCCAGTATATATTTCCATTGCTGGACACCACCAGATTTTCTCGTTATCTCACTAAATAAGTAGGAACGTACACCAGTATAGAATGAGAGACGTTTGAGGCGAACTTCCTGTTCCATCTCTTCGTAATACTCTTCAAGAGTTTCCAAGGTCTTTTCCATATGTTCAGTTTTACCTGAATAATGGTAGTAAAAGATTATTGAAAAATAAAGCCGGTATCCGGATTTGAACCGAAAACCTGCTGTTTACGAAACAGCTGCTCTACCTTTGAGCTATACCGGCAGAATATGGAGCCGACAGCAGGAGTCGAACCCGCAACAACTTGAGTACAAATCAAGTGCTCTGAGCCATTTGAGCTATGTCGGCACTGATAATCTATTTATATGAACGACTTAGGTATGAAAACCGCTACAAAAGCCCCCGGAGAAAAGCTCATCAGCGGTGATGGCTACTATATGATAAAGCCCCCTAAGGGCTATAAGGGCAAGACTTACATAGATGGCCGGTACATTTATGAGCACCGGTATATTATGGAGAAAAAGCTTGGAAGGCCCCTAAAATATAATGAGAACATAGATCACATAAATGGTAATAAATTGGACAACAGACCCTCGAATCTAAGGCTCCTCTCAAGGGCCAAGCACACTCAACATACAAAGCCCGCCAAAAAGGCCAGAAGTATCGTAGAGGCCTACCTCAAACTACAAGCCTCTTAGCCTCTACCCTTTTACCGATTTTTATATCTACAAAGACCGTCCCAGGGTTATCCTGGCCTGGCTGAATAATAGTGGTATTACCGAGTTTGGCCTTCCATGTATTACTCACCCACGGAGACTCGTGTATATGGCCGCAGAGGACGAGTAGCGGCTGTTCTCTTTCTATCCATTTTCTGACGGAATCTGACCCGACTCTCCTATAACCCAGACACACATCAAGGTTCAGGCCTGATGGGGGGCAATGAATCGCAGCTATTACTTTCGGCCCTCCAGGAAATGTCTTGAGATCATCTTCAATGGTGCCCTTGTTCTTGAAATATTCATGGGGGTCTTCAACCACAACGAAGCCCCCATCGGTGACATCGACGGGCTTACCGGTATAGGGTTCCTCAAGAAACCATCCCTGATGGTCTATTTTGCATGCTGTTTTTAACCCGAAGCGATAATCAGGGACATACCCATAAGCAGTAAAAAAGTAGCCGCCGAACCCCATTTACCGTCGTGCTTTCCGGCGCACAATCTCATCCATCACCGTCTGCGCATCCATCGAGGTATCCAGGCCAAGCCACTCCCCGAATTTGCGGACCGAGCACTCCGGCACCTGCGTTTCAAGCAGCCACATGAAATTGGGCGACAGACGTGCCAGGTGAATGGACGGTTATTCACCCCCTCCCCAGCAGGAACCCGTCATCCGCAAGCGCACCAATTACCCCTATGAGGAGGCAGTTGCCGGGGATCAACATTTAACATTGAGCACCGAGACAATTTCTGCATTCATTCGTAAGCCATTATTATTTAATGAGTTGTCTTGGTTGTTGCCGGGAAATTATTTGCTGCTTGCCGATGCAACATTTAACATGCGGGTCTACGGGATTTAACACCATTGGCCTTCCTGAAGGCAAAAAACCTGCCGCCGATCGGGTTTGCTACCGGGAAACTCGGCGGGTACTTCCGGCGGGTTTTTGGGCTCGCGAACGTGCCCACAAGTGGCGGATTTTGAAGGACCCTACCGGGGTTTCATCGAGAAGAGACGCATATTCGAGGAGGTATCTCTTTCGGGTATAGATATCATCATTTCCGAAGAAAGCCAGGACCTTTATACCCGATTCGGAGCATTTTAGATAGAATTCCTTGAGGTAATTTCTTATGAATGCTTTTTGTTCTTTTAATATCTCAGGACCTTTTGGTAGAATATCTGCCCCAATATGAATAAGGTCTATACCGTTATCATAAGCATACTGATAGACATCATCGTATTTTCTTTGATTGCCGTGAAGATCCGTAGCGTATAGAAATCTCATGTAAAATCCTTTGAGAGCGACAGGCCGGGATTGAACCGGCGACATCTACCTTGGCAAGGTAGCATTCTACCACTGAATTACTGTCGCAAAGGGTTAATGGAGCGGGATGTCGGGTTCGAACCGACGGCGTCAACCTTGGAAGGGTTGCATTCTACCACTGAATTAATCCCGCTAGATTACAATGGAGCGGAAGACGGGGTTCGAACCCGCGACAACCTGCTTGGGAAGCAGGAACTCTACCACCTGAGCTACTTCCGCATCAGTCCCAAATATCATCCTCCTCATTATCCTCTAATGAAAACGTATCCATCTCAATACTCTGGTCTTCGTCGTCTTCGTCTACCTCATCATCAAATCCGCTGAAGCAGCTCATCATTTCAAGATGGTGGCTCTCATAATCATCGTCATACATTTTATCTTTTCCCGGATGAAGGTTGCAGCTTACTTTTCAGCTGGATCATACAATCGGGAAAAACCCTACGGCAAGATGAATTTTTCGCTTACAAGCAACTCTAATGTTCCCAACGGGTTACATTCATAATAATCTATCGATAATGGGTATTATTTACAAAAAGTATGGAACCAGTCGGGATCGAACCGACGACCTCCTGCTTGCAAAGCAGGCGCTCTCCCAATTGAGCTATGGCCCCATAGAAAAATGGAATCGGCCGGGATCGAACCGGCGACCTCAACGCTGCCAGCGTTGCTACGACCCCAGGCGCTATTGATATGAGATCCTTCCATACTTTATTTTTCCGGTATGGCAGACACACTTCTTCTTATCTCAGAATCTGGCGGCGGAGTCTTCAGGATTTCTACTGGCACTCTCAAAAATCCCGGTGATTTTCAGAGAGATAAAACTATAGAAATCTCTGACCAGAATCCTTTTATGCTTTGGAATCTCCTCTATGAGATGGCATCCCTACCTATTCCTCGTCATCCCATCGAAACTAAGCCTGAAAAGGCTACAAGGGACGATGGCGAGTTCATGGGAATGACAGGAAAACAGGTCATAGATGAGGTGTACAAGCGCACGGGCATTCTCATAACTATAAGCCCTAAGAGCAAAGAACGAATTGTAAAAAAGGCTAAAGAGCTCATCGATCTTTCTCAGCTCCCCAAAAATGAGAATATAGCCTCGCCCGGAATTGAACCGGGGTGTACGGCTTGAAGGGCCGTTGGACTAGACCACTATCCTACGAGGCCTTTTTTTCCACTGATGCCTTAAGAAGAGGGACAGCAATAGTCTTTATGATTATTTCGAGGGCTTTTATGAAATAGGCCCTCTTGAATCTTCTTATTTTTAGGCCCCTCGTCGCTATAACACCATTTACCATAGCTGCAAGGTGCATCAAATTAATCTGATGCTTTTCGGGATGGTCAGAGGTAATGGATAAAACCTTTTCTCTGGCTACATCAAGAGATAGTTGTTTTAGAAACTCCTGGTCTTCTTCAAACCACAGGTCACTCACGCTTTCACGCATGAGCCCAAAAATCTCTTGCTGCAACTTCTCAATAGTTTCATTATTCACTTTTCAGTCTCCTGCTGCCGTGGAATCTGCTTGATTCACGAGTTTTTGGAACTGTTCAGCAGTCTGGATTCTTATTCTTTTTGAATCGCTATCCAGATTTTGGTCATTTTTAACATAGTTCCTGTACTCGGGCAGGATAACTCGTGTATAACTGTCTACAGCTTTGATGAAGGACCTATTCGAGGAGCAGCTAACAAGGGATAGAATCGAAACAACAACGATTATACGCTTCATGTTTACCCCTTATTGTAATGGAGCCCACGATCGGGCTTGAACCGATGAACCTCATCCTTACCAAGGATGTGCTCTACCAACTGAGCTACATGGGCTTTATCGAGTATCGATACAATCTAAAATTCGAACTTCTGACCTTTACTAACAAAGCCAGAAAAACCGTCAGCTCTTGCATCGGGAAGGTCTTTGAGGGTGTTGTAATGATAGAGCCATATTTTCTTTTTCAACTCTGGTGCCAGGGTCTTTAAGTCCTCATAATGCGCGTGGACCCCGCTCTGATGTTGTGATGTCTCACAGTCATGGAAAACGACATCAGCCCCTTTTATGAAGTCTTTCAGCTGAGTCGGGGCAAATTGGGTATCTGAAGTTATAAAGATTGATGTCCCACTGATAGGATCCTTAAATTTCAATCCGAAAGATTTCACAAAAGTAGCATCAGCAATAACGTGTATAGTTTGAACAGGTTTGAATACGCACCCATCAAATTCGAATGAAGCATTGTTGGGAACCCCGACCGTATCAAAGAAGGTCTCCAGAGTGGCATCCTTAAGCTGAATGGAATCCAAGCCACCCCGCAAGGATTGATTCCAAAGGTCTTTGATTAACATGGAATTTGCAAACAACTTTGGCCTGAATCCCGTGTTTACGGTCTTGCAGAAGTAATTCAGAAAGGCCATGTATTCCAGGCCGCCGATGTGGTCCGCATGAAGATGAGAGACATAGATAGCATCTATGTCTAAAGCTGAAAGGCCCTGCTCTTTCAAGGACCATCTAATATCTCCCCCACAATCAAAGAGCATTTTCTTTCCGGAAGGGGTCTGAATAAGAGCGTTCGATTGGAAATTGTCCATACAGAATGCGGATCCGCTACCAAGAAAAGTTAAAATCATTCTTCTTCTCCTATCAATAGGTCGATAGCTTTTTTAACGTCTTCCTTACGTATACCCTTCCTGCTATCCGTTTTAACAAGTCTATCCATATGCGGGGGTATATCGTAAGAGTCATCATCGAGAACAATATAGCTATCGATCTCGAATCCATTCTTCTTGGCGTTATCTAACCAGAAGTCTATCTCTGAGCCTCGACCGAAAGGCTTACCATCTTTTTTATCCTCTTCCTTCTCATTTATTGAAAAAGATGGCGTTTTGCCTATGATGCTGGATCCATCAAATGGTTCCGGATTAGCCACATAACAACCCCAACGGTCGCCCCCACTGCAGAAAAGCTCTTTGAGATTGTTAACCGTCAGGCCCTTCCTCCAGGTGCTCGTTACTACGATTTTAGCACCTGTACGTTCCAGGATGGTGTTAAGACGTCTCATACAGATAGGGTCAAAATAGCAGAATCTTGTCCTGTCCGTACAGACGACACCATCGATATCAAGGAAGATAATTTTCATGGTACCAGTTCTGTTGATATTCTTAATCTTGCACTTATAGGTAGCGCTTCGTTAAGGTGCTTTATTATTAATGAGCACCCCATTGGGGCATGTGATGATATCGTAGCTGTCCCTGAGAAGTTTTTCTGTCATAAGATACTTCTCTATGTCGATTAGGGATACGATACCCAACACGTTATCCAAAAAGAGCTCCTTATTTTTAGCCCCGACGGGAATTGAACCCATGTCTGATGGTTGAGAACCATCTATCCTAGACCACTAGACGACGAGGCCTAATTTCAAAAATTTGGCTGGGAGGGTGGGGGTCGAACCCACGACCGCGTGATTAACAGTCACGAGCTACTGCCAACTGAGCTACCTCCCAGTATCAAATGATAGGTACTTTATCAGCAGAAATAAAGATGTCAAAGAACAAAATAAAAAAGGCTCCCCGGTTCAGGGAGCCTTTGGATCTTCGGATGGAAACAAAGACTCCCTATAGGTACAGTCCTTCCGTACCATTGGCCTCGGTGGCCGCGTTATTAAGGACTGATGTCAGGGAGTTCTTTGTCTTCATAATGACCTCTATGGTTCGCTATTAGTATACACCTTTTCAGAACTAAAATCAAGGGGTATTATCAATTAAGTTATAAGCTATTATCCTCAAATTAGATGCAAGAGTCTTTTTACCGCCAAATTGCTTGAGTAATTCTTTCTTTGCCCTTGATTTCGTTAATCTTTTACCTTTCTCAGCATAGTCGTCTGCAATATCAGTCAGAAGTTTTTTTGCTTTCCCTACATCCGGTCCTGACTTCAGGCCTAAAAGTTTCATTATTTCTTTTCCATCGAGTACGGGCTCAGCTTTGATTGGTAATTTTCTGGCTTCCTCTATTTTTTTTCGGAGATCCGGGATATTTTCTGAACTAGGTATCCTACCTAATTCATCTGCACGGGAGAGGTCTAAGACGGCATCTATTGTCTCCTCGCCGACATCCCGGACGAACTTTCTTAGAGTTTTCACTGAAGGCTTATCCCCAATACGGTGAGCCCTCATATGATATTTAACCATCTTTTTTACTTTATCGATGGTTTTGTTATCGAATTTGAGCCTCTTCAGAATAGCTGCAGCAATTTCAGAACCAACGTCGTCATGCCCATAGAAAGTAATCTTATCCTCTAAGAGATCTTGAGTTTTAGGTTTTCCAATATCATGGAGTAGCGCGGCTAACTGAGACTCTATGCCCGGTTTCGTGTTATCGAGGACCATCAGGGTGTGCCTATAAACATCCCCCTCTGAATGGTGTTTCTCTGGTTGTTTTACCCCCTTGAGGGCTTCAACCTCAGGAAGCACATGTTTGAGGAGACCCGTAGCGCTCATGATTTTGACAGCTTTTTTCAGCTTACCCAATTTCATTATTTTTTCGAGTTCTTCTTTTATTCTCTCAGAAGATATGATCTCTATTCGGTCAGCGTTCCTTTTAACCGTTTTGAGAACAGAGCGTGGTATATCCCAGCCATACTTGGCCTGAAACCTGATGAGGCGCAGCATCCGAAGGGGGTCATCATTAAATATTTTATCCAGGGATACGCCAGGATGACCCCTGAGAATACCTTTAGCGATGTCTTCCTTACTTACACCGGTAGCATCTTCGATTTCTCCCGTGGTCATATCCTTCAAAAGCATATTTACTGTGAAGTCCCTACGTTCTATATCCTCCTTGAGGTCCGCTGGTAAGGTCTGTCTCTGTCTTGAAGATGGGTCAGGAAATACCTCTTTCATTGTATCAGCAAACTCGATGACAGCGCCACGCGTATGGTACTTTTCACTCTTGTAGGTAATGTCCTTTTTGAAGGTTATCTGCCAAATGGGGTATCCTTTTCCAAGCTGTCTGGGCTTAGATACCGGGTTATTCGAGGTTCCAGAGAAGAGCTCTTTTACCTTATCCCATAGAGTTTTTTTATTAAAAGTATCATAGATAAAATTAGTGACCTTCTCGGCCCCGTCTCTCATATTCACTACTATGTCCAAATCTTTGGACTCAATAGATGGATCATTCTTAATAAGGCTGAGGTACTCATCTCTTACATACCCGCCTACAGCCTTTAGTTTACCGGCAAACTCTGTTCCTGGCAGGAAAGATTTTAGGAATCTCTCTACTTCTTTTTCAGCACTTGTAGATATCAGATGCAAGTATGCCTCTACTATTCTTTGGGCTCTCATGATAATCTCCTTTGCAGAGCCGCAATTATAAAAAGATAATTTCTTTATTAACTCATTGGCAATATTAGAGTTATTATCTATTAATCTCCCCTATATATAAAAAGGGGGGATAATAATGCTTGATAATCTATGGTCGGCTATAAAAAAGATAGCTACTCTTTCAACTTATTCAGTAGAGGACCTGGTTGAGGTTCTCAGTAAATTGGAGGACTTTTTAAAAGAGGAACCCGCTGAAAGTTTCATAAAGGAGTCTTCACAATGCCTCTCTTTTAAATTTGAGAATATACCCCTTTATATAAACCCTCAGTCTATTTTAAGGCTTAAGGATACCCTCTCTGAATATCCCGGTGTCTTCAGGTCGGGGGTTGATGTTGTTCCTAATATTAAACCCAGTTTTCTTCATTTACTTGGCCAATTTCTTGTAGTAATAGATTCAAAGCTCAGTTGTATGGGTTTTAATAAGAACAGTAACGACCCTATCAATAAAGCTCTAAAAGAATTACATAAAATATGGGGTTCGGGAAAAAGTATGAGAGCTGATTCTTTAATATTTAGATTTAAGGGTAAGAGTAATTCAGAGGCTAGAACCGACCTTTTAAAAAGAATAAATGAGTCAAAAAAAGTTCTTTTGAACATCATCTGAGGAATCCTCTCGTTTATGAGAGGAGCATCTTTTTTCGGAAAGAGGGCAGATAGCAGTCATGACTATGAACCATGACCTCTCCTCTTCGCAGTACGTTAATCGCGCCTACTACGTCAGCGTGATTCCCGTAACCGCAGTCCAGGCACCGGAAAATCTCCCCGTGGCGGTTCTCCTTATGTCTGGCTCCGCAAGCAGGTTCTCCATAAGAGCTCCCTTTTAATTATACGGTTCTGGTCACCTAGGTCTGCCCATAAGCACGCCCTTTTAATTATACGGTTCTGGTCCTATAGATTTTCCTAGTTTCTTATCATTTTTAGTATATTACAAGACAGGCCTTTAAATTTAAAGGAGTTACTTTATATTTTCCTTGAAATTAGTTATAATTATATATGAATGGTATCAATGACCTAAGATTATCCCCTGAGAGACAAGATCTTAAGGTAAACAGACGGAGCGCGTTTCAGAAAGAGTATCTTGGCGAATGGGTTGAATCTACTGTCTTAAAAACAGGAAGTGTTAATCGATTAGGAGATATGTACTCTGAAGAGGCTATTAACCGCATGTATAGTGAATGGAGGGATAAAGTCAGCAAACGCATCTTTTCTAAAGGCACGAATATCAGTGCGTGTCTGATGGGGGACTTATGAGAGACGTTACCAGAATCATAGACAGGATAATCAAAGCGGACCCGTCTTCCGAGACCGATCTCGTCTCTCTGCGTAGGAAGTTCAGAAGATACCCTCATAAGAAAGAGGCCTATTGGAAAGAGCTCGTTGACTACCTCGGTTCCAAGTATGCACAGGGTCATCCGAAAAGGGATGAGATCAGAAAGATTCTTATAGGAACTCCAAAAAAGGTAATCAAGAAAAACTATACCTTTGAAGAAGTGTCCCCGAAAGACTGCATAGTCGGGCTTATTCCTGAGAATATTTCCGATAAAATAAAGGCATATGACCGAAAGAGTATCGAACTAGCTAAGAAGCAGGTAGAAGCTAACCTCACTCGGAATACTGAGTTAATAATAGAGGTATCCAGAAAAGGATATCTCCTTGAGATATATCTTAAAAAAATATGGGTAGAGGTTAAGGATCACTTTGGTCTCTGGGATAAACCGGAGGGCTTTGTAATAAAAAAGAAGGATTCATTATTATACCTGGCAGTGCTCCCTCAGGAAGTTGTTCAGAGAAAACCTATGAGCTTCATAGGTGGGGACCCCAGGGCTATAATGGATTTCCTGAAGAAATTAGGCTTTTCTGGAGGAAATGATGAAGAAGATGCTCAGGAAGGTGATAGCGACCTTTAGAGAAAAAACAGCTCACGACTTCAGTTGCTTGATGTGTGACCTTCCTCTAGACATCGCGTTTGAGGTCATCAGCTGGGGTAAGCACATCATCCCAGAAAAAGATCTGGCTTCAAACGGCCGGGAGACCCAAATACACGTTACTGTGAAATATGGGATACACATCTCAGACTTTACGGAAATTCGGAATTACTTCTATAACTGCAAGCCATTTTATATTATCCTAGGAAGTACACAATTCTTTTCAAATGACGAGCATGATGTTATTTATCTGCCCGTCTCTTCTCCTGAACTCCATCAGTTGAATGGTATAGTTTCATCATCCTTCAAGAATACTGATACCCACCCGGAATATATTCCCCATATTACTATAGCCTATGTTAAAGCTGGTCTTGGGCCTCGGTATAATAATCTCTCAAGATTTGATGGAAAAAAGGTCCTGATCAGTTCTGCAATATTTTCAGGAAGGGATAACCGAGAGACAACCTTCAACTTTTTCGATTATGATACTCTTCATAAAGCCTTCGAGATAGGCAATAAGGTGTCACAATGATAGAAGCTAAGAACGTTGATGCTTTCCTTGAGTGCGTGAGTGAGTTTAATAGTGAGGCTCTATATCCGACAGATCTTAAAGAAGCTATTATTGGAATAGTAGAACGTTTCGGTATGGAGCCCATTGTGCTCTTAGATAAGGACAAGTGCCTTGAAATCTATATGAAGCGCGATGGAATGACCTATGATGAGGCATTGGAGTTCTTCGATTTTAACGTAATCGGATCCTGGATGGGTGAGGGCACTCCTGCCTTTGCTACTCTGATTAAAACTGACGAATCCCATCAAACTTCAGAAGAATAGGCGGTCTTCCCAGTCTCGTTTTTCTTTCCTTTTTTGGCCCCTTTGTTATCTGCCTGATTTTATATGATGCCATTATTTTTCTCCTGAAGTTTGCCGTTATCATCTTCTTTCCGAGTACCGACTCGTATACTGATTGTAACCGACTCCAGGTGAACCTTTCCGGAACAAGGGCAAAGGCGATCGGGGAATATAAAATTTTTCCTCTTAATCTTGATAACAGGTCGGATAGGATCTCCTTATGGTCGAATGCAAGCTCAGGGAGTTCCCTGAATGAGAACCATTGAGCTTCTTTTGCATCACTATCGGCTGTGATCTTCTGTTCCTGGAAGGCTTCCCAAGGTATTAAAGCAAAATAGGCTACCGTTATTACTCTCGTTCTTGGATCTCTTTCGGGGTCACCATATGTTTTCAGTTGTTCTAAATAGATATCATGTAGATTAGTCTCTTCTCTTAGCTCCCTCATGGCTGTCTCTTCAAGAGTTTCCTTCTTATCTACTTCCAAGAAGCCCCCCGGAATAGCCCAGCAATCCCTGTAGGGAGGGTACTTTCTTTTTATAAGAAGGACCTTAAGGATGCCACCAATTATAGTACAGATAGCTATATCAACTGTAACTGAAGGCTTCTTATATCTGTTCTCGTCATAATTAGAGAGGTCATCTTTGAGGTCTTCAGGCATTTTTCTCTCCGAGTGCGTCATATATGATTTCTTCGAGATGGTCTACTCGATGTATTGCTGCGTGTCCGTTATGAACGGTTCTCAAACCTCTAATAGCTATTCTTTCTCTTTCTCGGTCATTCTTAAGATAATACCTAATTTTGTCTACAGCCTCTTCTAAGCTATCATAATAGACTATATCTTTATCCTCGGTGAAAATAGACCCAATACCAGTGTCTATCTGAAGTCTATCTGTAATTACCAATTTTCCACATGCCGCTCCCTCGAATATTCTCCTGGTTATCTCTTTGTATTGAGAACATTGAAAAACCATCTTACTGCTGCACATAAAGTCTACGTATTCTTTTCCCCTGAGATATCGTGTATTAGTAAAAGAAAGACCCAGTCTATTCTTAATTCCCTCTGTCAGACCATTCCCTCTCGGACCACAGGTGGTAACACAATCGTAAACAATAGGGCATTCCCTATTAACCCTGAAAAGGCCCGTATCTGCATGTTGGGGCCACCAGAAAGATGGTTTCCCATATTCTTTATAACGAAGACTGCACTGATAATCGGGGGTAAGAACAATATCGAACTTATCTATTTTATTTGCATTAGCGACGAACCTCTGTGGGTCATCACCGGCTTCAAGTACAAAAAGGGATGAAGGACTGAGTTCTCTAGTGAATAGGGGACTATCGAACTGACCAAAGTCCATCTGAAAGACTACGTCATATTTGATAGATCCACTTTTTATTAGGAAATCTACTACGCATTCTGTTGAATAATTAACTGAGTTTCTCTGGAAAAGATTATAATGATGAACTAAATGACCCCTGTTTTCAAGCTCCCTATGAATCCCAATAGGGGTAGACCATATATCCTCTGGTCCCTTAGCATAGAACATCGCAATGTTCATGTTAGTCTCTTTTAGTGGAAAATATAATAAGCTTGAGTAAGTCCCGGAATTTATTTCTTTTCTTTTTCTCCTCTTCCTCTCGGATTTTCCACGCTAACATATCGAAATCTATTTTATATTCACCACCTTCCCAGAGAAGATTTCTATCTATAAGGTTAGTAAAACGGGCCTTATGTCCGTTGAACTGTATTGTAGGTCTAAAATTACCGTCACCGTCTGCATAGAATGCGGTCCATCGGCTGCTGCCCATATTACCGAGGTTCACCCAGGTCGCAAGCATATCCTCAATTGCGATAAGTTGAGGCTTTGTAAGGCCCCCTATTTTTATTCTTGCCGTGAATAACCTTTTTCTCATTTTTTCCCCTTTAGGGAAACAGAATGAATTTTAGTCCTGTTTATAAACATGACATTGGGCCCCTCGTGGTAAAGTCTCATGCTGGAGTCAAAAGGTGGGTCTTGAATGACCTTAATTTTATTGAAGTCAGAAAAGACCTCTACTCTTATATCTTCAATGACAGATACACAGATACCGTTAGGTAGAAGGGTAAAGTTAATTTTATCGAGTGATGAATCATCAATTTTTAGGGAATAGATACCCGGATTATTGAGATCTAATCTTATGAAGAATCTCTTGTATGAACCTCTAAGCTCACCAATGAATGAGCAGTAACCTATAGCATGATTAGCATCAAATTTTGCATCTATAATTCTGAATCCATCAGCCTCTTTTATATGAAGATTGAGACAATATCCCTCTTTATATGGTATGGCCAGCCAGCACGTTCCCAGAATGTTTTGTACCACTACCCCATCAAAGACATCATAGGCAGTGAAGACGTTACCTACGATTTTAGTATGATGGACCAGCTTTTGAAACATTGAACATGAGTGCTCAACTAAATTACCATAGCTTATTGAGTATACTCGATTATCAAAGCTAAAGAGCGCCTCAGCATTCGTGGAAGCTATTTCACCTCCATTAATGTCACAGAAGCGTGCTTTATTACCATTGAAAAATACCAGAAAAGGAGTGCTTCCGATAACACGGCCTATAGCGGCTTTTTGAGTCACGGGAAATTTGTGCAGGGGCTTGCTATCTGCATATATTTCCCCTGCACCTATAGCATATCTAATACCCTCAAGATAATGAGCGGATCTAATGTTGCTGGCGTAGGATTGAGCTAGACTGATTTCAAAATCTTCATTACTGGGTATGAGTACCGGTTGAGGAGCACCTACAGGTCCTGGAGCGTCTGCAAAAGGCGGTATAGACCTTTCTCTATCTTCGAAGACTCTTTTAAACCAGTCGTTATGCCTCCTAGGGATTACAGCCCAGTCCTGGCATCCTGCGGGGAGCCGTACGCCCTGATGATAGACACTGACATTGTCGTCCATCATCTTGGTCCACTCTTTGGGCTTATAATCAGGATGCCTGCCCTTATAGGGATGTATGCCCATGTAGAGTTGGAAGGCGATTACGGCAAACGAGAACCAGTCTGAGGTCTCTGTGAACTTCCCATTGGAAACAAGCCGGTCACGGACAGATTCCATCAAGGCATTAGGTGGATAAGATGGAGTCTTATAGGAATCAACATCGATGTAATAGGGGGTCTTATAATCGAACCCGACGAGGAAGTTGAGCTCGTTGTAATCCACAACAAGACACTTACGCCGGTGTATCTCTATAAGGGTCTCCTGCATGTTTTTCACAAGCTCAGCGATCTTCTGAGGAGATATGCCGTTATCATCCCTATAAGTCTTAGTAAACAATCGACATAGGTATTCAACACCATCTACATAGGGCATTGTGAACCCTACAGGTGTGCTGCCATCGAGCAGAAGGTCCATGGGGGCTAATACGTTTGGTATTTTGGATAGCTCTCTCAGCTCATCAATTTTTCCCGGTGGAATCATTTTAGAGGGGTCATGATAGACCTTATACCCAGTCTTTCCCTTACGATAAACGGTACCCTGCCCCCCTGAGCCTTTAAAATCGTTCTTGCTAAGGGTAATGCTGCCTTTACCTTTTATTGTGAGATTCATAGGTCACCAAAATAGATGGAGGCACAGAACAGGTCATCGAAATGTACGATATCTTCTTTTATGCTGTCCTTGAGAAAACGTTGCATGCGCCTTTTCACGAATTCACCAGTGAAACTCTTATAGGTGGTCAGCTGTCGTAAAATGGTAACCTCTGATATTTTGGTGTTGGAAAAGGACCTCTTGAAGGTGTCAGCACCATCAGAAAACAGAGAGACCCATTCAACTTTTTCTCTTTTTACGAAGAATACACGGGGGCTCTTGAGCACACCCTCCTGTTCAGTTGCAGGATTATCAGATATCCACATTCTTTCTATTTTCTGACCCTGAAACTCAAGGTTGTACCTCTGATCCCTTATGCGGTCAAGGCCGTAGGAGATATAATAGGGAGCTCCGGACGTATAGGATACTTTCTCGAAATGCGGAGAGTCATCGTTTCGGTATTTGATAACTATGTAGCCGTCGCCCCATCCAAAAACATAGAGACCCTTTTCGTTAGCAACGGCTGCCCACAAGGTGGCATCGAAGACATCTTTTTTCAGATGAAGCATCGACGATAGCGAAAGGAGTTTTCCTAGAACACACTTTTCCATGTGATAGGCGAATAGCTCGTAATCTCCATTCAGGGGTGTCGCAGTAATAAGCGTTTTAATAGCGTGAACCAGGAGCCGTGCTCCTATATCCGTGTCCTTCGATGAGGAACAGCCATCGGCTCCAATGATGATAGACATGCCTGGGCTATTCAAAGCTATGGCATAATCCTGACAGACCTCTTTACCGTCCCCTTTGACGTAAAAGCAGTCAGCATTCATGGAATTGGGCTCCAAGTATGTGCGGAGGGATCAGGAAGAGAATCCCCCCGCACAGATTTAGAATGTCAGGTCTTGAGAGGTCCCCCCGGTACCAAGGGCCTGCGAAGTGGAAGAAATGCTCTGGCTTACAAAGGAGGCCAGTTTTGCCAGCTTACCGGAAGTGGCTTCTCCGACCCAGACGAACTGATCGAGTCCGGCGTCATTCTTGAAGTTTTCGAGATAGGACCTGACCTCATCTTCTTCACCGACACCGATGAGGACAACCTTCAGAGACTCTAACTTCTCCTCCTTCAGGATATCCTTCTGGATCTTTGCAATCTTTATGGGGGATCCCACCCTGGAACTGATATCCATTCCGTCCGTGATGACGAACACGATAGCGTTGCAGAGATAGTCCATATTGAACAAGGACTCCCCATACTTCTTGCAGGCTTCAATGGCCTCCAGAGTGGCATCATACAGGTTTGTGCAGGACCCAATGTTGATGTACTGGTCATAGTCATTGGTCTTGATGTCCTTCAGGGGAACAAACCCGTGAACCTCCTGAATGCTCTCACAGAAAGTACTGGCCCTTACGAGCATGTTTTCGGACCGGGGGCTCTTTTCACAGGCCTGAACAGCGTTTTTCAACGATTTTATAAGGTCTGTTTTGAAAGGAGAGACCGATGGCGATACATCGACAGCGATACAGGCTACCGTATACTCAGAAGCCCCGAGTTTGTTCAGAACCTTCCCGCTGAACTCGAAGTTACTCAGGGTCTTTTGAGCATCGACATCTGTTACACCCATAAGATTTGGCATGGTTTTACCCCTATTACAGGTCAGTTGTTTTGCATACGTTCATACCACGGCCATTCATCTCCTTGATGAAGTCCTCCGCGAGGTTCTCGAAGCCACTTACCGGACTACAGGTGTCTTCAAGAAGGGTGAATTTCCTGACCTGGTCAGGACCAAACTCATCGGCGACGTCCCTGACGGTGTTGGCCACGCAGTGACTCAAGGCTTCTCCGCTAATGTAGATGACATCAGCAGCCTGAAGCCTCTGAATGAGCGGTGTATTGATCTGGGTGGTCATGTCCGATGGGTCCATGACGTCTGCCTTTACGGCCGAGTAGTGCTCCGTGAACATGTTTGAGCCTTTGGTCACGTAATCAATCGTTGCGAACTGGGCCTCCCAGGCGGTCAGGGCTTTGAAGAGCTCAGGATAAATGGAATGACCCTGACTCCCAATCAGGCAGTGAGGGGGCCAGATGACCAGGGCATACCGTTTGTTGTCCTGAAGGTTCTTCACGTAATCAATGGACCGCTGCCTGAAACCAGGGTTCCTTGCGGTCCATTTGGGATTCTGGCCGATGACATCATCATAGTTGATGAGCGTGAACGGGGCAGGGCTATCGCCCTTGCTGTTCGTCCACCAAATGGGATGGGCGATGTGAAGGTATCTGTGAGAATCCAGGGTGACCCTGATGTCACTGATCTTCTTCAACGAGCGCATCAAGAATCTGGCTAGACGTTCCATGTCCTTTTCGGCCCCACCAACGTAGAGGGCCCCCTTAGGATCACAGAAGTCTACTTGAGGATCAATAACCAGGAGCTGTGCATTCATTGGTTTTCTCCTTTGGGGTTTTATTTTATTCGAGGATTTCCAAGTAATCTTTCTCATTAATTGATAACGACTCATAGAAAATCCTCACAAGATGTCTTCTGGAATGTCACATATCGGAATAGGCTCCATCTTGTGCAATGATAAGTTGTGAAGCATGGTATATTTAGAAAGAGTAGACCTTTTTCTTTCTGTGAGTCCTGTATATATGGGGCATTGCTCGTCTATTTCGGTTATATCATACTTCTCGCACAGTTTCATTGCCCACTCGAATTCTTCGTATGAGTCTCCAAGCTGGCTCTCGTCAGTGCGGTTATCATCCCATAGCCCATCGCTGGGAGAAGCCTTAAGTATTTCCTCGTTTATATCGAGATAAGAGCTCAATTCTCTGACCTGAGTTTTCGTGAGTTTTCCTATAGGAGAGATATCTACACCGCCGTCGCCGTATTTCGTGAAGAAGCCTAAGCCAAAATCTTCAACTTTATTGCCCGTACCTATTACAAGGCCCTTTATGTGCGTTGCGTAATAGTAAAGAGTATTCATTCTCATGCGAGATCTCAAATTAGCACGAGCTAGGTCATTATTGGGGAAGCCCTCACAGAAAACGTCAAATTTATGGGTTAGATCCAATTCATGCAGGATAATTTTGAAAGATTTCTTTTCCATGAGCCAGTCTATATGGTTTTTGGCCCTGGTTACATGGTCGGGGGATTGATGAATACTCATGATAAAAAGGTCTGTTTTTACTCCCGCTATACAGCAGAGTGTCGAGACGAGAGCGGAATCTATTCCACCGGATACTCCGACAACAGCACAATCACGATTTCTTTTCAGAATCTCTTTTTTTATCCAAGAAGCGATGTGGTCAACAACGGCAAGGCAGTCCATCAAAATCTCCTTTTAAGCGGGTATATGAAGGATTTTTTTACAAAGGCTTATTGTTTCGGGACATCCCGTATGTTTTCCTGGATTATCGGAGTACTTCACGACGGGAACCCAACCGGATCCATTCCACCAGCCCGTCATTTTTATGACGATGTTCAGCGGTTTCAATCCGACATCATTGGTCAGAAAAGTTCCTATTCCGTATGACCGACTTATCTCATCTCTTCGATAGTTCTGAATGGCCTCAACCATATTGAGGTCTAGACCGTCGGAATAGATGATGGTTTTGTGTTGAGGATTTATTCTTAGCTTTTTGTAGTGCTCTATAACCTTATCTGTGAACACATAGGGGTCACCACTATCCTGCCGTACCCCATCAAAAAGCTTGGCATAAAGACTGTTGAAGGACCTTAAAAAGACCTCGGTGGTATAGGTATCAGGTAGAGCTATCCCGAGGTCCCCCTGATAAACTTCCACCCATTTTTTCAGAGCCATCTCGTTAGCCATTGGGAAACCATAACGTGCTGCATGAAACTGGGTCCACTCATGGGCTTGAGTGCCCTTAGGAGCCATATCAAGAAGCATGGAGATGTAGACGTTACTGCTTCCTACAAAATAGGGCTTACCATGGGTAGCTAAAGTTTCAGCAACTCGGAGATGATTCTTAAAAGAATATCTACGACGTGTTCCGAAATCGGCATAATTGGCCTTGAGTTCCAGGAGACGGGCAGCTTTTTTCATAGCCACATCGACGGAATTCGTTATCTGAGTCTGTCCCGTCAGCTTGAAATAGAGCTCAGACACCAGAGCCATTATAGGCACTTCCCAGTAGATCACTCTATGCCAGAACCCAGAGATAATAATCGAAAGGTCACCCCCATTCTGGGTAATGGTTATCTCGTTCTCAGGCTCGTATCGATATCCTTTAAGAAAGTTGATGTAGACAGGAGTGAGATAGGGACATTTTTTTTCAAGAAACTCTGCCTCTTCATCTTTTAGGGATAGAAGTTTCATCATCCTGAGTTCAGTTCTCAGAGCCTGTTCGAATCCTTGAGGGAATTGAGTCTTACCCCTGTTGAAGAACTCGAATCGGACGACTTCTCCGGGATAGAGAACGTTCACGGCCTGACCCATGCTGAATTTATAGAGGTCGTTGTCCAGTATGCTTGTGATGTACATAGGGCCCCCGCTACTTTTTATTTTTATCATTTTAATAAATAATACATCTCTCCAGAATTCTTGTCAATACCCCAATACTGTATGATACCTGATAAAAAGTCCTACATAAAGTCTTCATACCATAACTAATTGTAATTCAAAGGGTTAATGTTTCTAGAATACTCTACTAATACCGATGCCTTTTTATGCAGTTACCTTATATGAAGATTGCCAGCATCACCGAGTCCCTCGATATTATTGCTGAGGAGCTTCAAAGAGAGGACCCCGTTCTGGCCCTACGGGTAGACCAGATAAGCGACAGGATAGAGAAGAAAGCTTTTCATCCTGGGGGATGGTTACCGGGTAGAAAGTATAGAAAAGAATACTACGGTAATAGTTATTGTTCCCAAAATAGGGACAGCTTTTATTCTTGCCCTAATTGTGGTTTCAATGATCGACACGCTAAAAAATGTCCCCACTGCGGATCAACAATGTTGAGAAAAGGATAAGATGTGGCTCAGAGTATAATAGGAAAAGCAAACCTTACTAATCTCATCTTCGGGGCATTACCTGAGTGCTTGAAGAACGGGACCAATCCACCTCAGTTTACTAATGATGTTTTTCCTATATTTGAAGGAAATGGGTATTCTAATTATGGAGGAACAAGGGTTTTTGTACCAACATTGGCTAATGGTGGTACTTACAATAATGGTAAGATAGAACTGACAGAAGCCAACTGTTTAAATTGTGGTTGGGGTTTCAATATTAACATTCCTGAAACCACTATTATCATCTGGGTTAAACTTAATGAATCCTTAACGTCCAACAAAGGCCTTATGTGGTGTGCCCCGCTGTGGGATCTTACTACCCCTAATAATCCTGGTAACTTTGCTTCTTTCAAATTAAGTGTAAATAGATATTCTAGTCCCCCACTCCCTTATCTCTTTGTTAATGTTCATACCGATGGGGCCTTTAGCAACCCAAAAGTATCCTCTAGCCAATATGAAGATGACTATGCTGGCGTTGAAAAAATGTATGTATGGAGGTTTAATAGAAGTGCCTTTGATTTCTACAGTGGTCAGGGGAGTACCCTTCTTCATCTTCCCCAGATAGCTTCCAATGTGTCACAGCAATACCTGTACGGTGCTAGTCAGCCCATACTTATAGGTAGTAATATCTTAGCTAATTTAGATGGAGAGCTGCTGTATTCTGAAAATGGGTATGACATGACAATTTCTAATGTCATGATGTTTGACAAGGAACTAAACGAGAATGAAATTACTGATTTATTTTCTTTAGGGCCAGATCTTGGCGGACTAGCCGGATATGATAATGGTGACGGAACTCTGGACCTGGTGGACGTCACGGCACCGGCTTGGGCTACTGGATATCCTTTTATCAATACATCTACTGGTTCAACAGCAAATTTCAAAGTAAAGACAGATGAAGATGCGACAGCTTATTTTGTCGTGCTTCAGGACGGTGCAATCGCTCCTTCATCTCTGCAGGTTTCTCAAGGAAAAGATTCAGAGGGTAACACGGTCCCGACGGGACTTTACGGCTCCACTGTTTTATCAGCGAATGTCGAAGGTGACCTCACATCGACAAATCTTACGCACAGTCTCTTTTACGATGCTTATTTTACGGCTCAAGATGACTCAACAAATCTTCAGGCCACTCCCGTTAAAGTAGACTTCACAACACAGGACTTATCGGCCCCCGGATGGTTTCCGGGGTCTCCCTTTCTATACGGATCTACTTCTTCAAGTGCTCAATTTAAGGCGGCTATTAATGAGGCTGGTACTGTTTATTTTGAGGCGGTACTAG
>Ga0180438_10002970_pt1 | contig 26445 bp, 20 predicted proteins | sample SS_ome_12_FD_132455 | JGI IMG/M metagenome (GOLD analysis project Ga0180438, IMG submission 132455) | Hypersaline lake sediment archaeal communities from the Salton Sea, California, USA - SS_3_D_2 metaG | ecosystem: Environmental > Aquatic > Non-marine Saline and Alkaline > Hypersaline >... | reverse complement strand
TCGCCGAGTGTCTCCGACCGAGGCGGGAAGCCCCCTCGTTCGCCGAGCGTCTCCGACCGAGGCGGAAGGGGTTCTTTCTTCGTTCGCCGAGCGTCTCCGACCGAGGCGGGAAGCCCCCTTTCGTTCGCCGAGGGTCTCTGACCGAGGCGGAAGGGGTTCTTTCTTCGTTCGCCGAGCGTCTCTGACCGAGGCGGGAGGGGTTCTTTCGGATAGGCACCAAGGAGAGACGATTGCTGCTGTCAACCGTTCTGGTCGCCCTGGGCGGCCTTTCATTGGGCGCGGCCTTGGCCCGAGTGCTGGCGACAGGCTTTCCCCTGCAGCTCAATGCCTTGCTCGACTCGCTCCCGGCTGCGGGCCTGGCCATCACCCTGGCGGCACTTGTGCTGCTAACCTGGTGGCAAGTGGGCCATCGCCTGGCTCGCCGGACGGGAAAGCCGCCCGCCGAGGCGTTGACACAAGATGCGCTGGCCCACCTGCCGTTGCTGTTATTGCTGCACTATCTCCTTGGCCTGGTCACCGCGCCGCTGTCGGCCGGCGGTGACAGGCTGGACAACTGGGTGCTGCCCGGTGGCGCGCTGGCGCTGTTCATCGCCTTTCGGATCTATCACGCCGTCAGGCTCGGCGCCCTATCCCGCGCCACGGCCGACCGAATGTTATACTTTGTTCTCTTTGCCGTCCCCTTTGCGCTCTACCTGCGCACGCTGGCGCCGGGCGTGGGCACCAAAGACGGCTTCGAGTTGCAGGTCGTCTCTGCCACGCTGGGCATCGCCCATCCCACCGGCTACCCCCTCTTCACGCTGCTCGGCCGGCTGTTCATCACCCTACTGCCCTTTGGCAGTCCGGCGTACCGCATCAACCTGATGTGCGCCCTCTTCGCTGCCCTTGCCGTGCCACTCATCTTTGCCGTTGGTCGCCAGGTGCTGAAACGTCGCGCGCCGGCAGCGGTGGCCGCGCTCACCTTCGCTTTCACCCCAACCTTCTGGACCCAGGCCAGCATCCCCGAAAAGTACACCCTGAACGTCTGGTTCGTGACACTGGTGATCTACCTTGCCGTTCGCTGGGCGCAGGACACAGGCGACCGCAAGGCGCGATGGTTCTACTGGCTGGCCTTTGCCTACGGCCTGAGCCTGACCCATCACCGAACGATGCTGCTGCTGGCCCCGGGGCTGGCACTCTACGCACTGCTCGCGGAACCGGGCCTGGTGCGCCAGCCGAAACGGCTACTCATCGCGCTGGGGGTGTTCGCCGCACCGCTGCTGCTCTATCTCTACGTCCCCTGGCGCGCTTACGCCCAGGGGTGGCACATGAGCTGGCCCGAGTTCGTGCAACACATCTCCGGCAGCGAATACACCCCTGCCCTCCGCCTCGACGAGTGGCTCACCAGCGCCGGTCGGCGGGCCACCTACCTGCGCTTCCTGCGCAACCAGTTCGGCACCCTGGGCATGGCGCTGGGTGTGATCGGCTGGCTCTCGCTCGTGCGACGGCGCTGGCGCTTTGCCCTCTTCTCTATCGTCACCTGGGCTGCGTACGTCATCTTTGCCATCGGCTACCACGCCTATTACAACGACGTAAACTACTTTCTTCCCTCCCACCTCGTCTTTGCCCTCTGGATCGGCGCTGGTGTGGGCGCGCTGGCAAGAGTCGCCGCAGCAACCGCGCGCCGGCTTGGATGCAGCTCCCGCTGCCTGGCCCTGGGGACGATCGGCTATTGGACGCTGGCCGCGCTGCTGCCGCTGCGTCTCATCTGGACACACCTGCCACAGGTGGACATGAGCCAGGCACAGAACGACCTCCCCTGGGGCCAATACGTATTGGGCCTGGACCTCCCCCCCAACGCGACGATCCTGGCCGACAGCGTCAAAATGGCCCCGCTGCACTACCTGACGACCGTCGAAAAAGTGCGCCCCGACGTAACCGTCGTCGTCTTGCCCGACGAGACAGCTTATGTCAAGTCTCTACAGGCCCACCTCGTGCAGAGGCTGCCCGTTTTCCTGGCTCGCTACCTGCCCAACCTGGGCGGCGCGTACCACCTCCGCTCGTTGGGGCCACTCGTCGAGGTGAGCCTGCGCCCATTGACCGAGCCACCACCCCTGACCTACCCCATTCAAGCCACCTTTGGCGACGGCGTACACCTGCTGGGCTACGACACCCCTTCACTGGCCGTTCCCCGTCAGGGCATGCTCCACGTCACGCTCTACTGGCAGGCAACTGAGCCACTCGCCGGCAGCTACCACGCACGGCTGCGGCTAGTCGGCCCTGGTGGGCATACCTGGTGGCAGGAAGAAGGTCGCCTGCCGGTGAACGACCACTACCCCACCGACGCCTGGCGTCCCGGCGAGGTGATCCCGGACTATCACCACATCCCCATCGAGGCAACGCTGCCACCTGGTGACTATCGTCTGGAAGTGGGCTTGTTCCTGCCCTTCACTGAGACCGGCCTGCCGGTGGACGGCGAGTCGGCCGATCGCGTCGCGCTGGGCACGGTCACCGTGACGCCCACCTGGGCGGGCAGACCACCGCAGCCAACAAAGACCCGGCGATGTCGAGTCGCTCCCAACCTCATGCTCGTCGGCGTGGACGCACCGGAGCAGGTCTGGCCCGGCGACCAGGCCAGGCTGCAGCTCCATTGGCTGGTGCTGGGACCCTTGCCCGACTTCCAGCCTTCCCTGGTGCTGGTCGGCGAGGGTCCGGCTGGCATATCCGCCACATCCTCCTGGCAGGGCGAATATCCTACTTCCACATGGCTCACCGGACAGGTCATGCTCACCCAACATGCCATCACCGTGCCAGCAGACCTGGCCGGTTCCTCGGGCACGGTCGACCTGTATCTGGAACCCGAGCACAGGCTCGTCGCCCCTCGACTGGCCAACTTTCGCATCGCACATCTGCCCGTCAGCGGCCAGCAAACGGCCATCAACTTTGGCAACCGGATGTTGCTGCTGAACTATGACATGCCCCGCCAGGCGCTACGCGCCGGCGACCTCTTCGAGATGGCCATCAACTGGCAGGGCCTGGCCGATATGGACGAGGATTACACCATCTTTGTCCACCTCCTGGGGCCGGACGGGCTGTCCTACGGCCAGGTGGATGTGTGGCCCCATGACGGCACCTACCCAACCAGCACCTGGCCCGTGGGCACGGTGATTGCCGACACCTACCACGTGTCGCTGGATGCCGACGCGCCGGCGGGTGCGTATCGCGTCGAAGTAGGGGCCTACCTGCTGCGGACCATGAGACGCCTGCCCATGTTGAATGCCAACGGTCACACCGTGGACGACAAGCTCATCATAGAGGGACTGACCGTGGGACAGTGAGACAAGTTGCAAAATCCGCAAAATGGGTTATACTCTCCACGGCGCAATGACCACAGAAAGGATCCACACCAAACATGGCTCACACTTCCCCTCAAATGGCTGCTATCAACTGCCCCAATTGCGGGCGGCAGTTCAACACACCGGTACACAGCATCGTTGACGCAGGGCAGGACCCAGGACTCACCGACAGGCTGCTGCAGGGACAGATCAATGTCGCCGTCTGTCCCCAGTGTGGTGCAGGCGGTACATTGAGCGTACCATTCCTGTACCACGATCCCGACAAGGAACTGCTTCTCGTCTACACCCCGCCCTCCACTGTCATGGATAACAACCAGCAGCAACGCTTCATTGGGTCACTCATCAGCAGCGTCATGGCGTCTTTGCCCCAGGAGCGGCGCAAGGGCTACCTCCTCCAGCCACGGACCTTCCTCAGCCTGCAAACCATGCTGGACGAAATCCTCATGACCGATGGCCTCTCTCGCCAGGAGCTAGAGTCCCAGAAGCGCAAGCTTCGCCTGTTGGATCGTCTGACGAGCGCTACCTCCGACGAGGTGATCGAGATCATCGCCAGAGAGAACGAAACAGACCTGGACTACGAGTTCTTCCTGATGCTCAACAACCTTATCCAGCGCATGACGATGCAGGGGAACGAGGTGGAGGCAACCCGCCTCCAGGAATTGCATCATAAGCTCCTGCAGGTCAGCGAGGCCGCCCGACAGGGCGACGTCGCCAGCGAGCGCATGATCTCCAAGAACGAGCTTGTACAACGTCTTTTGGAGACAGAAGACGAAGGACAGCAAAAGACGCTGGTAGCCGCAGCCCGTCCACTGTTGGATTATGCGTTCTTTCAAGCCCTCACAGCCATCATCGAACGAGCACAGCAAGCCGGGGAGGCCGAAAAGGCACAACGACACCTGGATTTGCGGTCAAATCTCCTCAAATGGATAGAAGAGCTGGACGCCGAGGCGCGAAAGATATGGGAGCGCAAAGGGAGACTACTCCAGGACATCCTTCAAAGCTCCGATTGGCGGGCAGCATTAGAGCCACAGTGGCAGGAGATCGATCATGTCTTCCTGACCATCCTGGAGAGCAACATCGAACTCGCCCAGCGGCAGGGCGACAACCAGACGGCAGCGATGCTACAGCAACTGGTCGATCTGAGCCTGGTCATTGCCCGCGAGCACGCGCCACCAGAAGCACAACTGCTCAACCAACTGCTCGACGCCGACTACCCAGACGGCACACAACGCATCCTGGAACAAAACCGCGACCTCCTCAGCCCAGGTTTCTTGCAGCTTTTGGAGGTAGTGATCCAGGACTTGGCGTCTCAAGGCCGGCAACAGGACGTCAACACCGTCCAATTGATCCGTGCGCAAGCAAAGGCCATGAGCAGCAAGTGAAAGCCGTGTCTGTCTGATAGCCGACGGCCCCTCGCTGGACGCGAGGGGCCGTTGTCACTGCATCAGGTCCCAACCGTTTTCAAAGACCCTTTGGGCCTTTACCGAATTTTCAGACGTGATCTCACGCCCGGTTCTCCAACCGGAAACCATGGCCGCGCACCGTCACCACGTACTGTTGCTCTGCGTCCAGCTCGGCCAGCCGATCTCGCAAACGGCGGACCAGGGCATCTATGGCCTGCTCTGTCACGCCGGCAGCTTCCTCCTCGCCCCATACCACCGCCACGATCTCGTCCCGGCTGCACACACGCCCCTGAGCATCGTACAGTAACTCCAGAACACGGTATTGTGCGACAGACAGGGGCGGCGTCAACTCTTGTCCGCGCACCCACACTCGGCGGCCCACCTTGTCAAGGCGCAGACCGAGTCCCCTCGTATCGCTCAACACAAGCGGCAAAGTGGCATCCGCACCGACGAACAACAATCTGACCCGCAACGCAACTTGTATCTCGTCGCCATCCTGCAGAGGGACAGGCCCATCGATGTCCTGCCCATTCAGATACGTACCGTTCTTGCTGTCCAAGTCACGCAAAAGATACCGGTTGCCCTCCCGCCGGATCTCGGCGTGCAGGCGAGAGACTGGCCGCTCCGGAAGGATCACGTCACACTCCTCCCCTCGACCAATGACGACGATCTCCTTTTCGATAGCCCACTTTTGCCCAGAGGCCATCTCACCTTTCATCACCAACATCGGTGACTCACCTCTGATCATCGAGCACCTCCCCACCAGACTCGGTTCGCAGTCGGGCCAGAGCCATTCAGTTTTCGACGCCACGACTCGAGAAGGGTCCCAGCCTCCGTCGCGGGGGCGTATGAGAGGTGGAGTAGCCCTGTTTTGAACCACCCCCGGACGCAGTGGCGCTGAACAAGATCATAATTGTGAAACAACTGAATAGCCTGCAGTCCGCCCTTGACAAGATTACAATTATGAGATAAGCTTATACGCTAGCCCTCAGGCCCCAAACCATCTCTACCCCCATAGACCATGGGAGGCAAGTGTGCCGGCACCCCTAAAAGTCGGAACGATTTTACGATCGCGCTACAAAATCACACAACTCGTCGGCGAAGGCGGCATGGGCGCCGTCTACCGCGCAGAAGACTTGCGGCTCGAAGGACGCCAGTGTGCCGTGAAGGAAATCTCCCTCGAAATGGAGCCCACCGAATCGGCCCGTGTCCAGGCTCACGAACAGTTTTACCGCGAGGCGAGCATTCTGGCGCGATTGGACCACCCCAACCTGCCCAAGGTCTCCGACTATTTCACCCAGGACCAGCGTGAGTTTCTGGTCATGGACTTTGTCCCTGGCCGCGACCTCAAGGAACTCATGGATGACAGGCGACGGGAGGGGAAAACGCTGCCGGAAAACCAAGTCCTCACCTGGGCAGCCCAACTGTGTGACGCGCTCGACTATTTGCACAGTCAGAACCCGCCGGTGCTCCACCGCGACATCAAGCCGGCCAACATCAAGTTGACACCCAGTGGCACCATCAAACTGGTAGACTTTGGCCTGGTAAAACTGATGGTGCCTGATGACGCCACGACGATTACCATCGTGCAAGGTCGCGGCACGGTGCAATACACACCCCTGGAACAATACGGCGGCGACACCGGCCACACCGATGCCCGTTCCGACATCTATTCGTTGAGCGCCACGCTCTACCACCTGTTGACCAACCAGCCACCGCTGGATGCCAAGCAGCGCTTTCTGCAGCCCCAATCGTTGGTTCCGCCCCGCAAGCTCAACCCGCGCCTCTCTCTCCGCACGGAGCGGGCCGTGCTCCATGCCCTCGGTATGCACCCCGAAAAACGTCCGGCCAGCATTGCCCAGTTCCGTGGCGAACTCCTTGGTTCCGCACCGCTCCCGCCGCAGAACGCGGTTGACGAACTGTCCCCCACCGTTCCGCCAGATGATTCCCTGACCAGCGCAGTGCGTGATAACGGCATTCTGCTCGGCTTTGTCATGGGGCTATTGCTCGTTGCGCTGCTGATCACTTTCTGGATCTCTCCCGCTGTACCCATAGGCTGACCGGCTCAACCCTGGCGTTCCGTGAACCGGCGCCACAGCGCAAAGCTTACCGGCACAGAGCCAAACACCAGACAGACGAGGATCACCCCCCACCCGCTGGCGACGTCTCGCACCCAGGCAGCGCCCGGAAGGACGTCAAGGCCGTACAGGTTATACCCCACCAGACCCCACACCAACGCCCAAAGAAAAGCGCGCATCCCCTTTACCCAGGTCTGTCCTCCACTGCGCTCTACGACCAAACCCGTAACGCCTACCAGAAGGATGGCCAGCACAGAGCGCCACAGATCGTGTCCCACCACCATCGGTGGATCCTCCGGGATGGGCGTGGGATTCGGCGTGGGCGTGGGAGTGGGCGTCGCCGTTGGCGTGACGGTCGCCGTCGCCGTGGCGGTAGACGTGGGGGTTGCCGGCGGCGTGTGCGTCGGCGTCGGTGAGGCCGTGGGGGTAGACGTGGGGGTCGCCGTCGGCGGTTCCACCGTCTCTACCACAAACTCACCGCCTGTAATGGTGATGAACCATTGTGTTGACGTCATGGCCGGTGGACTCTCCACACCGACCTCCAACTGCCCCGTTCGCTCGACCTCCACCTCGATGTCAGCCATGCCGTTGACTGTCTCTCTCTCAATGAACTTTGTCAAGCCCTCCTCGCGCCACAGCAGGCGGAACCTGACCAGAGTGCCATCGGGCACCAGATGTCCATTGCGATCCATCACCGGGCCAGCCACCAGGCGGATGGTATCCCCCACCTCCAGGCTAACCGCCTCCGGCGTGCCTGTGGTCGGTTCTATCTCTGGCCAGGTGACACGAATCACCTGCGCCGGATCCGGCTCCAGTCGGATGGACAGGTCATAGTTCGTGCCTACCACACTGACCGGTGGGTTGCCCTGCAGCGAAAACTCTCTGAAAAGCGCGCGCACCGATGCCTCGATAAAGGGCTCTGTCTTGCTGTACATGCCATAATAAGCGTCAAGCTTGCTGATCTCCGTGGCGTCGAGATAGTAGGGGGCCGTATAGACCAGGGCAACGATCTTTTTGCGCAGCAAGTCGGCCGCCCGTTCGAGCAGCAACTGGCGCATCGCCCCCGACTGATCAGGATAATCTATCGGATTGTAGTCCAGCAAGACAAAGATGATCCAATCCGCCTCTGCCAGCGCGCCCCCGACGTCTGGCCGGGGAGGAGGAGTGGGCGTGCGGCTCGGCTCCAGCGAGGGTTGCGGGGTCGACAGCGGCGTCGGCTGTGGCGTGGGTGTCTCTGTCTCCACCTCTGGCGGCGACAGAAAGGTCATGATGTCCGAAAAGGTAAGCGACGTGATCCGGGCCGGATCTATCTGCCCCAGAGCGTCTGGGCCATAGAGACGCAACATCGTCTCCTGCAACGCCAAAGGATGGATGAGATAGCAGCTCTCTCTCTCTCCTTCCAAAGCCGGACAGTCGCGACGCAGCCGGTCATCGGTAAAGATCAGAATATTCTCGTTCACCGTCGGTGGGTTGGATAGCTCCTGGGAACCAGGATGGATCAACGTGATGGCGTCTTTGGCCACGCCATAGATCGCCTCCCGGCCCTGTCCCACCCGATCCGCCACCCCTTCGACATCCACCGACACCTGGGACAGCGTCTGCTGTGGGTACAGGCGCAGCTTGAGAGCGAGAATGCGGTACACGGCTTCGTCTACCCGGGCTTGAAAAGCCGGGTCCGACGCGTACTTTTCGCGAAAGTAGAGGATCGTATCCTGGATGTTGGCCAATTGATCTTCCCAGTCGTCCGACTCGGCAAACCGGGAAAGCAAGAGCAGATCATTGCCCGCCAGAAAAGCCTCCTGGGCAATACGGCGATGCGGGAAGGTGCCCAACTGATCAAAGTAATACTTGCGAATGGCCTCCACGCCCAACGCGTCGCTCACCAACAAGCCACCCGCCGCTCGCCACGGCACAAACTCGGGCTCAGACAGAAGCAGCGGCAGGTTCTCGGTATCCAGGCTGATGGGACGGGTATACTGTCGAATGTTCTCGCCCTGGAAACCCTTATAGCGAATGTGAGCCGTCATCATGGCGTCGGCCATGCCCAACGGATCCTCGTCGCTAAACCGGGTCACCGCAAAGAAAGGGGGCAACTCGATGCGACGCAGCGTCTCGCGGGACTTGTCCACCGTAGCCACTTCCTGGTCTGCATCCCGGTCGCTGGCACCGAAACCAGGAAATCGCTTGGCAACGACGGCCAGGCGACCCTCGCTGCCACTGTGGACGCCCCGCACGTAGGCCCGGCCCAACTTGCCCACCCAGAAAGGGTCTCCGCCAAAGGTGCGCGTTCCCATGTCCCCTTTCAGACCAGGCCGGGGTTTGTCCAGCACATCCAGCGACGGCCCCAAGAGCATGTTGACGCCTACAGCAGCCAATTCCTGCCCGGCGATAGTGCCCATGGCCTCAGCATGTTCTTCTTTCCACGTGGCGCCGATGGCCATATTGTTGGGAATGGGACTGAAACCATTGACCAGATGGGTTAACGGATAGCCGTCGCCGTCGTGATCCAGAGCCACGAACAGCGGCACAAAGGACTCAGACGGAAGCTGTGCCGCCAGCCGGTGCGACGAACCGGGCAACGACAGAGAGGCGCTGACCGGCACGGTCTGGCTAATGCCCGACGTACCTGTAATCGTCGTCTGGCTGGCTGTCCAGGCCAGCCCCTGCACGCCATTCACCAGACTGGCCACTTGAAGCGCCGTCTCCCCTTCGTTGACGATGTTGCCGTTCTTCTCCAGCAACACAACGCCGCCGACGTGATACTCGGCGATCAGATTGGCAATGTCCGATGCCGGCCCCAGGTCCTGCCCGATAAACGGGACGAGAAAGAGTTGGCCTACCTTCTCCTCGACAGTCAGTTGCTCCATCAGGGCCAACACCGGATCAGGTTCTTCGCCTTGGGCAGCGGATGGCTGGCTCTTTGTCGCCGTCAACAGAACTCCCACGGCCAGAACGACGACCAGTGCCCAATGAACAACCCCCTGCAGTCTAAACTTCATAACACCACCTATATCATGTGCCCCCAGTCGGCTTTTTCACCCCGCGCATAGTATACCCCTTTCATCCAAATGCGCAAACCCACCTCCCGGAGAACGACCGTCTGATCGTAGGCCAATCGTAGGCTGTTCGTCCAGCAAAAAAGTTGACAATATTGTATAGTATACCCAGCTTCTTTTTCTCCTCCTTTTCACAGAGCCAAGGGAGTGGGGGGCACTCCCTTGGCTCTTGAGATCCACACGGCCAGGCAGGACGACAAGAGGCCATTGCGCTGGGCAATGGCCTCTTTTTTGTTCTCACTTTTCCCCCCTGGCGATTGGCTATTGGGCTTCCAAGAATATCTCCAGGGGCAACTCCTCGGCCAACGCCTCGATAGAAATACCGTCGTCGCCGATCGGCTCGTATCCTTCAGCCGCCACGACGATGCTGAATTCGCCGTCTGGATCCAGCGGATCCTCTAACTGAAAATATCCGTTGCGATCCGTCTCGCCCAGGGTAAGCACCTGGCTCTCGTCCCACTCGAAATCCCGGAGCAAGACATCCGGCTTCAGAACGATGAACAGCGCACCACGGATACCCCGCGTCGTGTCGGCATCCTTGACATAGCCCTCCAGAACGACGCCCTCTGGCTCCTCGTCTTTGGGCGGCCGGGCCGTTCGGCCCTGGCCAATGGTCATCTCGCCAGACTGGAGCACCTGCCCTTCAACGGTCAGTTCGACCGTATACGCGCCCTCGGGCAGAGCGCCGCTCGAAGAGTAGATATAGTCGTAAAAGGTTCCCTCGTCGCCCCACTCCCATTCGTAGGGCAGCTCCAGCACCTTCGCCTCGTCGATGTACCACACCTCGACAAAGTCCAGACCATCCTGCATCCCCTCATAGTCGGCAAAGATGTGCACCTCCTCCGCACCAGCCGGAAACGCGGCCGTCTCGTCCACCGGGTCGCCGCGGCGCGTGACTCCCTCGGCAAACGTGATCTCGCCAAAAGATGCACTGCCCGTCTTGCCGCCAGAGTCGCCCACCACCCACAAGTCAGACGTCGCCTTGAGCTCGTCATCGATGCTCAACTCTAGACGATACCGGCCCGGCGCCAGCCCCGAGCTGCTGCCCACGCTGATCCAGTAACTGCCATCTCCCGACTCAGGCCACCGGTCGCTCTCGGTGTATACCTCCTCGCCATCCACGTACCACACCTGGGTCCATTCGTCTCCCTCGTACAAGTTTTCGTAGTCAAAGAACGCATACACCTCTGTGACACCTGCGGGCAGCAGATAGCCGGGCTCGACAGGTTCGTCCTGGCTGGTGACTTGATCGGAAAAGACGATGTCGCGGAAAGCCGGGTCGCCGGTCGCCCGGCCGCCGATCTCGAAAAACGCCTCGCCCAACATCTCATCCTCGACGTAAACCTCGAGATCGTACTGTGCATCCTCGAGGTCAGCGTCACTCCAGCCGATCCACCACATACCTTTCTCGCCACCGTTCCACACCGCAGGTGGCAGCCCCCAGTCCTCCGCCTCTCGGCCGTCAATGTAGGTCTTCATCGAATAGAGCACGCCGTCAGCCATCCCCGCATAGTCGAAGAAAAGATACAGGCTACGCGACCCGGAGGGCAAGCTGGTGACCACGTCTACCGGCAGACCAATGTCGTTGATGTTGGACGCAAAGAACAGACGGCTCAAAACTGCGTCGCCGGTATAGTCTTCCCTGTCCGGTACATCCCGCTCAACAGTGATCCCAGACCGGGCCTGCTCGATGAGCGGCAGGGACAGATTGATCGGTCGCAAGCCGTTGATAAAACCGCCGATAGGCACCGCCGAGTCCCGGTCGTCAATGACGCCGTCCCCGTTGGTGTCGGCCACCGGCCGGGCGTCCACGATCTCTTCGGTCACGCCCCCCTGCGTGGGGACGCCGACCAGCAACCCTTCTTCGTCCACTGCTGTGCCACCGCTGTTGCCGCCAGCGATGGTCGCATCGGTCTTGACCCACGCCCTGCCTTCTACGCCCGATTCGCGAGTGAAGCCACTGACGTTGCCCGACGTAAAGGTGATCGTTTCACCGCCGATGCCCGGATAGCCAAAGATATTGAGCTGATCGCCCACCATCAGCGTGTCCGAATCACCCACTTTGGTATAGGGCAGCTCCAGAGTATCCGCATCCACCGGGCTGCCGTCCAACTCGTGCGTCACGCGGACGACCGCCAGGTCAAGCGCGGGATCGTAGGCCGCCACCTCGGCCAGATAAGTCGGGCGCGCCGGTTCATCAGAACTGATCGTCAGCGCGACGACCAACACGTCGTACGCATAGTCGTCCGGATAACCCATGGCCACTGGATAGGCCACGTGACAGTTGGTCAGAATCAGCCCTTGTGGGTCAATGATCGTCCCCGATCCCCACCACAAAGGCGACAGATCGCCTCGCGCGTCCTCCACGGTGGCATAGATGCGCACCACCGTCTGGAGCACCTTGCGCCGGGTGTTTCGATCCAGCGCCTGCACCGGTGCGACACCCAGCGTGCCTATCAGTAGAGCCAGCGCGGCCACGACACACAGGGCCTTGAACATCTGCGCCGTTCGCGTCATCCTTCTCATTCTCATGGTCATTCGTCGCATGGCTATCTTCCTTTCCCTCTCACCCGCCGAACCCTGCGTCCCCGACGAAAGCCCTAAAGCCTTCCTCAGCCTCGTCAAAGTTCGCCTCGCTGGCCACAAGGGTGAAGGTGTAAAGATACTCGCCCTTTACCGCCGTATAGTCCAGCCCCAACACCACCGCTGGCAGCGACTCCCGGAACGGATCTGGTTTCTCCTCAACGTATACGTAGCGCGACCAGATGGCACTGGGCGACTGGTCTTCCTCTCCCACCGTCTCGATGTCCAGCAGGCGGAAGGCCGTCAACTTGCGTGCCCGGCTCAGAGAGGAGGCGTTGACCGCGTCCACCAGACTCACAGGACGGGCAGGATCCAGTTCATCGGCCATGACCTGATACGTGGTCTTGAAAGGCCCAGAGTTGGGGTCGCGAACTTTGAATGCATAGTCCTCGGCACTGCCCATCAGCCAGCCGGACGGGTAGTTCAAAGTCAGACCAGCCTCAGGACGGGTGAAACTCTCCGTACCTGCCACGGCCCACGTCTTGACCCCCCAACCCAGCAATAGGGCAACGGCGACGACGCCAATGACGAGCCAATCAGCCAGGCGGTCGCGCCTCGTGCGAACATTAGTTACCAACGTCATCATCGTTCCTCCTCTCTCCTAGCCCGCCGACCTCGCCAGCGTGAGCCGGTTGGCGCGCCGCATCAGGTAATAGAGCACGGCAAAAGTCACCACGGCCACGACGGCGGCGAAGACAAGACCGTACACCGGCCTGTAGGTCAGGCCCACCGTGACGATCTCGCCACGCACATAGGTGAAAAGGCCGTTCAACAGGGCAGCAATCGTCACGCCGGCCGGTAGCCACCACGCCGGCTCTTCCTCAAACTTGGCCCGTCCCAAAAAGTAGCCGCTGATGCCGGCAAAGCTCGCCTGCGCCAGAGCCGTCACGACGATGCGCACCACTCCCACGCCCAGGTTCACCCCGGCATTGGCCGTCACGTAGTGGATGTTGAGCATGGTCGCAAAGCCCAGACCAGCCGCGGTGCCATACACGACGCCGTCAATCCGCTCGTCGAACTCGGGCAAGAGATAGACGCTATAGCGCACCGCAGCGTACTTGAGAAACTCTTGCACAAAGCCAATGACCAGGACGCTGCCCAGAATATTGGCCGCCGTACTGCGGGACATCCACTCCTGCACGCGAAACAGATCACGAACCACCGGAATCCCCACCGCGCTGGCTAGCAGTCCACCCAGGACAAAAACGCCTAGCACGTACGTCTTTGGCTCTGGTTCCAGACGGTCCTGCTGGTAAAAGAAGCCGAGCCACAGCAGTGCCGGGATCAGGGCGAGAACGATACCCGCCCACAGCAGGGCTGCCCCATCCAACGTCACGTCGGCCAGGGAGACGATGAGCACCACCACGCCGACAAAGACCAGCAACCCCAAGATCTGCACCACGCCCGACGCCCACACGCTCCGGCGATCCTGCGTCAGCTTGGCGTAATGTGTGTCGCAGTAGCAGCGCACTCCCAAACGTGGCGCGTCTGGCCCCACTGGTTTGTGGCAGACGCAACACACCCGTTCGATCATCAGACCACCTCCTTGAATGCTTTCTCTTCTCTAATGGCTATGACACAAACGAAAAAAGGGCCACGTTCGACTGAGACCATCCAGAAACCGCCGAACGAAAGCCCTGCAAGCCAAGATTCCCTACCGGGCACGCCGTGAGACCAGTGGGCAACGATGACGTCAGATTGAAGCACAGCGGAGCACCCATGTGCGAAGGCATGTCATATCTCGTGTCAGGTCAGGAATACGGATCCCAGGCACCCCCCTATACACTACATTTTATCACCCATCCCCCATCTTGTCAAACCCCTTCAGGTCAGGTCAGGTCAGGTGCAACGCACCTCACAGGTGCGTTGCACCTGAAAGGGCTACTTGCGCCTTTGGACATTTAGCGGTAAAATGCAAGGTGAGGGCACAACCGGCCGGTAGGGGGCATTGTAACCACACAGGAAAACGCAGCATGGGTAACGGACAGAAGCGAATCCTCATTGTCGACGACGACGTGACCCTGGGCGACGTGCTGCGGCAGGCACTTGAACTCTACAGCCGCACCTATCATGTCTGGCTGGCTCGCAACGCCGACGAGGCGCTGGCCCACATCAGCCGCCGCACCTTTGACCTCATCGTGACCGATATCAAAATGGAAGGTCTGTCGGGCCTACAACTCTTGGAAGCGTTGCGCCAGGTGGCGCCTGACACACGCACGGTCGCCATGACGGCCTTTAGCTCGGCCGAAATTGAAGAACGTGCCCGCACCTTGGGCGTGTATCAATATGTCACCAAACCGTTCACCGTACAAGCGTTCCGGGCCCTGATCACTGCCGCCCTCGAAGCAGATGTACCTTCCACCCCAGAGAAACTGTCCCCCTCTCAGGCAAAAGCCGTCAAACAAGCCCTGGCCGACCTGCGGGCCAACACAGGCGCGCGCGCAGCGTTCTTTGTCGAAGAAGATACGGCCAACGTCCTGGGCGTAGCCAGTGAGGCTAACGACCTGGATCTCACCTCTCTTGCCACGGCCCTGATCGAGATCACCCACCGCATGACGGCCGAAGTGGCCAAAGTCTTTGGAGGCAGCAGCGGTTTCCAGCGCAGCCAGTACGTCGGCAAAACTTTCAACCTCACCACGTATCGCCTGACAGAACAAGGCTTGCTCATCGTAGTATACGACAGCCAGGTCAAAGAAGGCATCATCTCGTTCTACGCCCGGCAAGCCCTCGAAGCGCTGGCGCAGGTCCTTCAGACGGAAAGGTCTCCAGAGACCTTGGACGACGCCTCGGCAGCGACGGTTTCTTCTCCTTCACCGCCGGCCGCACCTGAATCCATAACCGGCATCGAGCAGGAAAATGATTCCGAGCCGATGACCCTCGAACAGGCTCTGGAGATGGGCCTGTTGAGCGATGACTTTCTCCATGCGCTGGACGAAGAACCATAAGCACCTACTCTGACCCTGAACCCCATTGATCCCACTGCCCCATCCGCTCCTCATCCGCTGCCCTCATCCGCTTATCCGCGCCTCATCCGCTGCCCAATCCGCTGCCTCCATCCGCTTATCCGCTCCTCATCCGTTGCCCTATCCGCTGCCTCATCCACTGCCCCATCCGCTTATCCGCGCCTCATCCGCTGCCCAATCCGCTGCCTCCATCCGCTTATCCGCTGCCTCATCCGTTGCCCAATCCGCTGCCCCATCCGCTCCTCATCCGCTGCCCCCATCCGCTTATCCGCTCCTCATCCGCTGCCCTCATCCTCTGCCCCATACAAAAAAGAGCCACCTGGTGGCTTGCCAGATGACTCTCGACGCGCGGCGCTTGGCGCTACCAGCTATAGCGCACCGTGTAGGTCACCGCTATCTCGCCGTCGGCCGGCACCTGCACACGCCACTCCACGGACTGCGCGTCAATCTTGGTGTGCTCCGCCGTCTCCTGGACAATCTCCCAATCACTCCAGCGATACAGCCTCTCCACGACCCGCACTTCCACCTCTTCTTCCTTGTGGTTGCGCAGCGTGACCGTGAACGTCTCCTCCATCGCCTCCTTGCCCAGTCGCTCGAAATCATCCTGCACCCGCTCGCCGATGATGTCAAAGGCGTTGCCCAGCGAAAGCCAGATGGTCTCATCCTTGGGTGTGTGGTCAATGCTGTCCTCGCCAACGAGCAGCTCCGAGCCATCCACGTCCTTCTTGTAAACCCGAACCGTCCCCTTGGGCAAGGCGATGCCCAGCCCCTGCTCTTGTCCGTTCACCAGCTCCAGCATGACGGTCACTTTTTTGTCCGTAGCCGAGCCATAGCCCGGGTCGTCCACCAAATAGCCGTAGAAGCGAGATGGCGCACCGTCGTAGACAAAGAATTTCCCCACCGCCACGTCTGTAGCGCTGGCAAACTCGACCTGCTTGGTCTGGTTATCCTTGACCGTGACCGGGCGCTGCACCTCATACAGGTGATACTCGAAAAAAGCACGCTCCTCGACGGCAGGAGCAGGCGCTGGCGCGGCCTCGTAAACATCTCTCCCCGCGACGCGTCCCACCTCCTCGACGCGGTGGATGTCACCGGCCACCAGCTTGAGCTTGGCTTCCTCGTAGGTCGCTCCGCTGCGGTTGTCCACCGTCACCCAGCCAGTGAGGTCGAGAGTGGTGTCATCCTCACCCAGCACGACGATGTAATCGGCGCGCCAGTTCAACCCCTCGGTCAGATAGGTCACCTCGGTGTCGTGCGTGCCTGGTTCCTCAGCCTCCACGAGCCACATCAAGGTCGGGCGGGTGATAAGGCCATCAGGCAGTGCCGGGAAGGAGAAATCCTGGACTCTGTCGAGCTTGACCACGGTCACCTGGCCGTCGGGTGCCTGCAAGATCACGTCTCCGGCTCCGCTGAGCAGCGTGCCAACGTAGGCCGTGCCATCTTCCGTCACTATCGTGATCTCCCGATCGACGTATTTCTCCAGCAACTTGGCCGTACTTACCAGGTCGTACTCATAATTCTGCTCCAGGACGACCGTGTCTTCCGGATGCGTCAGGGACCGAAAGTGCACCGAAGTCGGATCGATCTGGGAAGCCACGTTGGTGAACTGCACCTCGTTGAGGCCGGCCACAAGATCAAGCGGGCGCCGATCAATGACCAGTGCCAGATTCTGATTGTAAACCGTCAACTCGATGCCCGGCCCCTGGGCCTGAGTGACCTGAGTCTGTGCCAGGAGCCGTGGGCCGCCCCAGGAGGCCAGCAAACCCAGGGCCAGCAGGCTCAATATCAGCCGCCACCGTCCGCTTTGTCCAGACATACACTTGCCTCCCTTCATTCCACAGAACTGCTTCGCTGCGCTATCAACGGAAAACCAGACTGGCATGTTGCCACATCTCCTCGACAAAAGTGTTGGGCCACACACGCCTCAGCAAAAGAAAAAAAGAGCTCCGACGGCCGCTGCCGGCCAACGCGGAGCTCTCGGCGTTACCCACCCTTACGAATCGTGTAAGTATAGATGAACACTTTTTTGGGCGGCAACTTTTCAGCCTCGAGTTTTGCCGTGTCCTGGGCCGCCGTTTCTTCCATGGGAACAGAAGGCCGTGGCCCACGATGCTTCCGGGGCCGCCGCCTGCCACGGCGACTGGACCTGGATCGGCCACCCGATGGTTCGGCGCTGCTCATCATATCTCCTCTCTCACGGATCACCGACGCTACCTGATCATCGCATCGCCGGAAGCCAGCCTCCGGCAGCAAACCGGTAGGTAGAAATGATCGGCTGTCACCTTGCTGACAGGATATTCGTGTGGCCACACCTGCAGCCAGGCTCCGATCCTACGCCACCTGCTGCCGGCTGTTGAAGCGATACGTGATACGCCCTCGCGTCAGGTCATAGGGTGACAATTCCAGACGAACCCGATCGCCCAACAGGATGCGAATGTAATACTTGCGCAGCCTGCCCGAGGGATAGGCCAGCACCTGGTGACCATTGTCCAACTCTACGCGAAACTGCGTGCCGGGAAGGGCTTCCACAACCACGCCTTCAGTTTCTATTTTTTCCTGACTTGGCTTTGGCATCTACGTTTCTCAACTCCCGTCACAGTCGGGCGCATCGTCCCCCCTGCGAATCAACCGGCCCCCAAACCACTTCAGCAGGACCTGCAGACCCGAAACGTAACCTGTTCAACGACCAGGCTCAACACCACACACGAATGTCAATCGCGCATCCGCCGCTCCACACGGCGATCGCGCTGCCTGGCCTTGCGGATGGCCTTCTTCTTGGCTCGACGACGCGCCTCGCTCTTGGAGACGTACCAGCGCTTCTTGCGAAGCGTCGTCAACACGCCACTGCGTGTCACTTCCTTGCGAAATCGTCTCAACAAACTGTCCTGCGATTCATCGGTTCGCGCATAAATAGTTGCCACTCGATAATCACCTCCTTTCTCGTCATCATAAGAGCTTATGACGCACAACCATGTACTTGTCCATTAATCACTTCGTACCTCTGAACAAGTGCCATACCGCCAAACAAAAACTCGGTCATCCTCGGACAAGAACAGAGAGGAAACCGAGCTTGCCTGGCAACAAAAACATAGTGAACGGATATTTGGGGATAAGGGCCACACGCCTTGTCGCCGTCCTCCAGATCCTTTCCCTCAGCGCCTTTCCACAAGCTCTCAACTTAAGACATAATTATACCTGAGGACAAAGCATTTGTCAAACCCAGATGGGTCGCATTTTAGAGCCATCGCATTGACATCTGTCAGGTGCAACGCACCTGCATGTTTCCAAATACGATTGCCCTACCCTGTGGACCAAGGGCATTGTCAGAATCTTCAAGACGTGGTAAGATAGTGGTGTGGACTAATTGACCGGTGAATTCCTCCAGGGAAGGCGCAATGGTCACGCCACTGTTGAGAACCAAACTCTATATTCCCCCCCTCCGGCCCGAGCTCGTCTTGCGCCCGCGCCTGATTGAGCGGTTGAACGCGGGGCTTGATCGCAAGCTGACACTCGTCTCTGCCCCAGCCGGTTTCGGCAAGACGACGCTGCTGAGCGAGTGGGTCGATCGCTGCGTGCGGCCCGTCGCCTGGCTGTCGCTTGACAAAGGCGACAACGACCTGACCCGCTTCTTGGCCTACCTCATCGCTGCCCTGCAGACGCTCCACAAAGACCTCGGGGAATCGATCCTGCCACTCCTTCAATCCCCCCATCCCTCGAGGTGCTCCTCGCACGTTTAATAAACGAAATCGCCGAGTGCGCACACCCCTCTATCCTCGTCATTGACGACTATTATGCGATTGTCGCTGAGCAGATAGATGATGCCGTAACCTTCCTGCTCGATAACCTGCCGCCGCAGATGCACCTGGTCATCTCCACCCGCGCCGACCCGCCTCTGCAGATCGCACGCTTGCGCGGTCGCGGGGAATTGACCGAACTGCGCCAGGACGAACTGCGCTTCACCCTCGACGAAGCCACCGAGTTTCTGAACCTGGTGATGCGTCTGGAGCTGTCGGCCGACGATATCGCCGCCCTGGCCTCTCGTACCGAGGGTTGGATCGCTGGCTTGCAGATGGCCGCCATTTCGATGCAAGGACTAAGACGGGCACAAGGTGTCCGTGACGTGTCCCGCTTCATCAAAGCCTTCACCGGCAGTCATCGTTTCATTCTGGACTACCTGGTAGGAGAGGTTCTGGATCAGCAATCCCCCGCCGTCCAGGAGTTTCTGCTCAAGACCGCGATCCTCGAACGTCTGATTGGTCCGCTGTGCGACGCCGTCACGGGTCGGGGTGATGATTTGGCAGGACTCTCTGCCAGCGGCCAAGCAACCCTGGAGATGTTGGACAGAATCAACTTATTCATCGTCCCTTTGGACGACGAGCGGCGTTGGTATCGCTACCACCACCTCTTTGCCGACCTGCTGCGGCTGCGCCTGCAGCAGACCCAACCTGACGCACTACCACAGCTGCACCATCGGGCAAGTGTGTGGTACGAGCAGCAGGGACACACGGCCAACGCGATCGATCATGCACTGTCTGCTGGCGATTTCGACCGGGCGGCGCGCCTCGTTGAGCAGGCCGCAGAGCCCACCTTACGATGCGCAGTGAGTTCACCCTTCCTGAACTGGGTGCAAGCGCTACCTGAGGAGGTGACGCGCGCTAGGCCTCTCCTCAATGTCTACCATGCCGGGATCCAACTGATGGACGGTATGTCACTGCCAGTCGTCGAGGCGCGCTTGCAGGAGGCGGGGGAAACCGACACTTCTGGGGCTGTATCCGGAGCGGTAATTGCATTCCGTGCCTTGATCGCCACCTATCAGGGGAACACGCGCCGAAGCGCCGAATTGTCTCGGCGGGCGCTGGAGCTTCTACCTGAGGAAAGCCTATTCTTGCGGAGCTTTGTCGCTGGGTTCGTGGGCCTCAACTATCTATGGAGCGGCGATTTCTCGGCCTCCTCATGGGCCCTCCAGGAGGCTCTCAGAATCGGCCGACAGGTCGGCAATGTCACCATCACCGTCCTGGCGCAATGTCATCTCGCTGAACTATGCGCACTCCAGGGTCGGCTGGTCGAAGCAAGAGCCTTCTATGACGCGGTGCTGGAACGGGCCGTTGATGCTCGGGGACGCCTTTTGCCCATTTCCGGCATCGCTCTCATAGGCCTGGGATATCTCCTGCGCGAGTGGAACGATCTACAGGCTGCGTCGCACCATCTCGTCACAGGCATCGAACTGGCCTCAAGATGGGAAGAAACTGCGACCATCATAGGCTACGTCCACCTGGCGGGTGTGAAGCAGGCGCAGGGAGATGCGGAGGGCGCTCGTCAAGCCATTCAAAAGGCACGGCAGATGGCGACGGAATTCGAGGGCATGGAAATAGCCGTCACTGTCGTGCGTCTATTTCAAGCGCGTCTCTGGATCGCGCAGCGTGACTTCCCTGCGGTCATCCGCTGGGCACAGGAACGTGGGCTAGATAAGGCCATCAGCGCGGGGGAGTTGGAGGAGGGCAGCGGGAGTGTTCCTTCAGTCTACCGCGCGTATGAATATGTCGCCCTGGCCGAGATGCATGGTGCCCAGCGCCGGCCCGACGGAGCGCTGGCCATACTCAGGCGGCTGCTTCAAGTGGCAGAAACCGGCCGATGGACAATGTTCGTCATCGAAATCCTGGTGCTGCAGTCGCTGGCCTTCCATACACGGGGCGATACAGCCCAGGCCATGCGCTGCCTGCAGCGCGCGCTCTCCCTGGCCGAGCCGGGAGGCTTTGTGCGCACCTTTGTTGATAAAGGTGCGCCGATGATCGAACTGCTGAGGCAGGCAGCAACCCGCGGGATTGCTGTCGCATATGTGGGTAAATTGCTGGCGGCGTTGCGAAAAGAAACGAACGGCGACCAGAGAGCGCCGAAACTGCTGCCTTCTGTCCCACGTCCCCCCTCTCCCTTGATCGAACGGTTGACCGGGCGCGAACTGGAGGTGCTGCGGCTGATCGTCGCTGGTCTGTCGAATCGAGAGATAGCCGAACAACTGGTCGCTGCTACCAGTACCGTCAAAACGCACATCAACAACATGTATCGCAAGCTCGACGTTTCCACCCGATCGCAAGCCGTGGCACGGGCCAGAGAATTGAACCTGTCATAATCTCTCGCTGCGACGTACTTCCCAAGCCCATCTTCTAGTAGGACAGAGGTGGGCTTTTTGATGCCCCGTTCTTCACCTCACACATGCTCTCCACCCCCATTTCCGCCCCCCTGATCCACCCTTTGGGCGATGACGTTTCACCCACTCTTGGCGTAAACTGGAGGTGTAGAAGGAAGCCAAGATGACTACTGCGCGGATGTTCTGTCAAATTCGGGTGAAAGGCCATCTGTCCGATCAATGGGCCGATTGGTTTGGCGGCCTGCAGATCGACAATCAGCCAGGCGGCGAAGCACTCTTCTCCGGCACGCTTCCAGATCAGGCGGCGCTCTACGGCGTACTGAAGCGGATGCATGACCTTGGTCTGGCGTTCCTCTCGGTGAACTGTGTTGCATCTAGCCCCGAGGATAGCTCACACCCTTGCCCGACAAAAAACAGGAACGAAAAGCCGCTGAGAGGTGACGAGGTTCGGCATGGATCGCCAGGAAAACAGGCTTGAGGTTCAAAGCACTTGTCCAGAAATAACCCTGTACCCTGTACTGTCGTCCAGGACAGTGCTGACCGCCCTGGTCCTGTCCGCCCTGGTCCTGTCCGACCAGGACAGGGACCAGGACAGGGTACAGCACAGTGCGCCTGATTTCATACCCAAAGTGCAAAGTTAATAATGGACAAGTACAAAGCGAAACGATACAAGCACAGAGGTGAGTGAAATGACCAAACTCTTGAGAATGGCGTGGCGCAACGTCTGGCGCAACAAACGGCGCACGCTGATCGCACTGATCGCCATCGCGCTGGGGCTGGTCTTTCTGACTTTTATGGATGGCGCCATCGCCGGGTTTCAGCAGGCCATCTTTGGCAACGCGGTGCGGCTGTCGGGCGGGAACCTGCAGGTGCACGCGCCAGGCTACCGGGAAAAGTCCAAGCGATTGCCCTTGTTGCTCGTGGCCGATGCAGCGTCTGTGGTGCAGGCAGCACGGGTCCAGTCACAGGTGATCGCTGCCTCGTGCCGTATCAACACCGGCGGCTTTCTCAGTAGCCGCGAGGCCGCAATGCCCGTGGTCATCACCGGCATCGAACCGGAAAAAGAGGCCCCTGTGGGATTGCTGGCGAGCAACATCGCCCAGGGCCGATACCTGGCCGACGACGATCAAGACAGCATCCTCATCGGCCAGGCAATGGCTGCCCGGCTGAAGGTGGGTGTAGGCGATCGTATCAGCCTGCTGGGCCGCGCCACCCACGAGCAGATGCGCCGGCGCACAATGACGGTCGTCGGCGTCTACGACCTGGGACTTCCAGAGGTGGAGAAGCGCATGGCTTACGTCTCGCTGGCCGAGGCGCAGATGCTCTTTGACCTGCGAGATCGGGCCACCGAGGTCGTCATCGCCCTGGAGAACGTTGGACAGGAGGGGGCAGTGGCTGCCGAGCTGCAGGCTGCTTTGCCCCAATACCAAGTAGCCTCCTGGCAAGAGCTGAACCCCGAGATGAAGCAGTCCCTCGACGTGGACAAGCAAGTGATGAACGCCTTTGGACTGGTCGTCCTCCTGATCGCCGGCGTCGGCATCCTCAACCTATTGCTGATGGCGGTCTTTGAGCGCACGCGCGAGATCGGCCTGCTGGCAGCGATGGGATTGAAACAATGGGAGATCCTGGTGCTCTTTCTGCTGGAAGGGGTGTTGATCGGCCTATTGGGCGCGCTGCTCGGTTGCACCCTGGGCGGGCTCGTCGTCAGCGCCGTAGGGCGAGTGGGCATCGAGCTTTCCGTCGCGTCGGAGATGGGTGAGATGATGGCTCTGTTAGGCGATCGACTCTACCCCAGGCTTCAAGCTGATCTGTTGATAGGACGAGCGCTGACCGTTGCCCTCATCGCCGCGCTGGCGTCGCTCTACCCGGCCTGGCAGGCCTCGAAGCGAGAGCCAGCCGAGTCCCTTCACTACATTTGACGTTTTACATTTTGTGTCAGGCGTCAAGTTTGAAACAGCAAGGAGAAAACCATGGGCAGACTGTCAATAGGAAAACTGTGGTACATCGCCTATCGCGACCTGGGCCGTAACAGGCGGCGGTCGGCGTTGACGCTCGTGGCGGTGGCGCTGGGGATGGGGCTACTCATCGTCATGAGTGGCCTGATCGAAGGCGCGGTAGGAGGCTCCCTGGACAACAGCATCCGCCTGCAAACAGGCCACCTGCAGGTGCGCGACGAGTCCTACGACGAGGATGAACTCAGCCTGGAATGGGAAGACCTGTTGGACGACCCGCACGGGCTGGCCGCGCACATTCAGACGCTACACAACGTGCGGGTGGCTACGCCGGTGTTGTGGGCCAGTGGCATGCTCACGGCACGCGATGAATCGGTCGGCGTGCAGGTGTTCGGCATCGACCCGCTCTCCGCGGCCTACACATCCATCCGCGATGCCCTTGTTGCTGGCGAGTTCCTGGCTCCAGACGATCGTAGCGGTATCCTCATGGGCCAACGGCTGGCCGACAGCATGGGGCTGTCCGTCGGTCAGCGGATCGTTCTGGTGGTGAGCACAGCGGACCAGGAACCCGATGAAGCCACCTTTACGATTCGCAGCCTGTATGCCACCGGCGTCGCCAGCTACGATGAGACCAGGGTTTTCCTGCCGCTGTCCAAGCTGCAGGCCTTCACGCGCACCGAGGGGCGGGCCAGCGCGATCTTTATCCTGCTCCATCACCAGGACGAGGCCGACGCGGTTGCTGCGGCCCTGCGTGCGCCGGAGTTTGGCGTGCTCACCTGGCGCGACCTCAACCAGGTGCTGCTGCAGAGCCTCGAGGCGTCGGACGTTTTTCTGGACATGATGAACCTGGTAGTGCTGGCGGTGGTCGCCGTCGTCATCGCCAACACGCTGCTGATGGCCGTCTTTGAGCGCACGCGGGAGATGGGCATCCTGGCCGCCTTGGGAATGAAAGGGCGGCAAATCTTGCTCATGTTCCTGCTACAGGCAGGCACGCTGGGGGTGGCGGGCATTGTCCTGGGCAGCCTGCTGGGAGGACTTGGCGTGGCCTACTTGGCCACGGTAGGATTGCCGATTGGTGAGGCAGCCGCCGCCGGAGAAGCTTCAAATATCATCACCTATGGGAACATCCTCTACGCCCGCTTCTCGCCGTCGGACGCAGTGTCACTGTCCACCATGGAATTACTCATCACACTCTTGGCCTCGCTCTACCCGGCCTGGTTTGCGGCACGGATGGAGCCGATTGAAGCGCTACGCGCCTTGTAGGACGAGTTGGCAACTCGTCCCACCCGTAGGACAAGTTGATAACTTGTCCCCGTACGGCACATGACCAACTTGCCCAACGTAAGGAGGTTCAACTTGCAAGTCATCCAGTTACAGAACGTAACCAGGGTCTACCGTATCGGCGAAGTCGAGACTCAGGCGTTGCGTGGGGTCACCCTGGACATCAGCGACGGCGAGTTCGCGGCCATCGTCGGCCCGTCCGGCTCGGGCAAGACGACCTTGCTGCAGTTGATGGGCTGTCTGGACAGACCGTCCACCGGGATCGTGCACATCAACGGACAGGATGTGACGCGGCTCAAGCCCAACCAGCGCGCCGACCTGCGCAAGGGGACGATCGGCTTTGTCTTCCAGTTCTTCGCCCTCATCCCCGGGCTCACAGCCTACGAGAACATCGAGCTGCCCCTTTTGCTGACCGGCACGAAGGCCCGGGAGCGGCGAGCGCGGGTGAACGAGCTGCTCGACGCAGTCGGCCTGTCGGAGCGGGCGCGCCACCGCCCGGACCAGATGAGCGGCGGCGAGCAGCAGCGCGTGGCCATCGCTCGCGCCCTGGCGACCCGGCCGGTGCTGGTGCTGGCCGACGAGCCGACGGCCAACCTGGACACCGAGAACGGCCGCCAGGTGATGGACATTATGCAGCGGCTGAACGAGGACACCGGCACGACCTTCATCTTTGCCACCCACGACCCGCGCGTGATTTCTTTCGCCCGGCGCACGATCGAACTGCGCGATGGACGGGTGGCGGACAACAGCCGGCCGGCCTGAACAGACTGTATAGTGACTGAGGCAGATAGGTAACAGAAGAGAGGTGCAAGACGATGCACAAACGGTGGGTGATAGTATTGTTGATTCTGGCCGTGGTGACGGTAGGCTGCAGTCGTCGGTCGGCGCCGGCGCCGACCCCGGCAGCCGAGGCCACGGCGACGAGTGTGGCGGTTCGCTCCCGCTCCGGCGGCAGCACGGTGACCGCCTCAGGCCAGGTCATGCCGGCCCGGTGGGCGGCGTTGAGTTTCGAGACCGGCGGGCGCGTCGAGTGGCTCGCTGCCGAGGGGAGCCGGATGGCCGCCGGTGAAACCCTGGCTCGCCTGGACGCGACCGACCTGGAGCACGCCGTGGCCCAGGCCCGCGCTGCACTGGCGACGGCCAGAGCGCAACTGGCTGCGGCCAAGGCTGGCGCGACGGCGGAAGAGATCGCCGCTGCCGAGGGTGCCGTCGTCGCCGCGCAGGGGAGCGTGGCGGCAGCGGAGGCGGCGCTGGCTCAGGCAGAACTGGGCGCCGAGATCGCCCACGCCAACCTGAAACAGGCCGAAGGTGCGGTCGAGGCAGCACAAGCGGCGCCGGCCTAGGCCGGGGGCACACGAGACGCGGCGATCGCGGACCTGGCCGCTGCCAAAGCGCGGCTGGCTCAGGTCCAGGCCGGCGCGGGCGAGGAAGGTCTGTCGCTGGCCCAACTGGACGTGGAAGCGGCCCGGGTGCGGCTGGCGCAGGTGCAGGCCAACCCGGACGAGGTGGCACTCGAGATCGCCCGCTTGAACTGGGAGATCGCCAGGACCAGCCTGTGGCAGGCTCAACTGGAGCGCGATGCCATTCAGGCCCAGTCGGTGCCGGGCTATCAGAAAGAGCTGGCCAAAGCGGCTGTCGGGGCGGCCGAGTCT
>Ga0180438_10002968_pt1 | contig 26446 bp, 17 predicted proteins | sample SS_ome_12_FD_132455 | JGI IMG/M metagenome (GOLD analysis project Ga0180438, IMG submission 132455) | Hypersaline lake sediment archaeal communities from the Salton Sea, California, USA - SS_3_D_2 metaG | ecosystem: Environmental > Aquatic > Non-marine Saline and Alkaline > Hypersaline >... | reverse complement strand
GAAGTCGGTCCCAAGGGTTGGGCTGTTCGCCCATTAAAGCGGTACGTGAGCTGGGTTTAGAACGTCGCGAGACAGTTCGGTCCCTATCCGCGGTAGGCGAAGGAGATTTGAGGGGGCCTGCTCCTAGTACGAAAGGACCGGAGCGGACAAACCTCTAGTGTACCAGTTGTCCCGTCAGGGGCATCGCTGGGTAGCTACGTTTGGTTGAGATAACCGCTGAAAGCATATAAGCGGGAAACTCGCCTCAAGATAAGATCTCCCACCCGTAAGGGCTGAAGGTTCCTTGTAGACTACAAGGTTGATAGGCTGGATGTGTAAGTCCGGAGACGGATTAAGCTAACCAGTACTAATAGACCGTGAGGCTTGACCATAAAGTTTAATCAGCCCAAAAGGCGAGCTCTCGGGGACAAGAAGGACTCGATTCGATTCATATAAAAGGTTAGATAATTTCCCGGCAACCATAACGAAGGGGAAACACCCGTTCCCATTCCGAACACGGAAGTTAAGCTCTTCAGTGCCGATGGTACTGCTCGGGGGGCCGAGTGGGAGAGTAGGTCGTTGCCGGGTTTTTTTTTATAATTGAGGAGAATTCATGAACATCTATGTGGGCAACTTGCCCTGGGAAATTACTGAGGATGAATTAAGAGAAGCATTTGCAGCCTTCGGAGAGGTGGAATCCGCCCGAATCATCACCGATCGCATGACCGGACGGTCCCGGGGCTTCGGGTTTGTCGAAATGCCCAACAAAGAAGAAGGCAAGGCCGCTGTTGCCGAAATGGACGGCAAGGCGCTCAAAGGACGCAACATAAAGGTCAACGAAGCCCGCGCCCGCGATGACAACCGCGGCGGCAGAGGCGGCGGCAGAGGCGGTGGCGGTGGCGGATTCGGCCGCCGCTGGTGATCTTCATACCGTAACGTAGTCCCATTCCCTAATTCGCTCCCGGGGGACACGTCTGTCCAGGGGTGGTGGATATTACTCCTGGCAGGCCGCCTGTCTGCGACCGCAGGATCGCTAGATGCAAAATTCCCCTTGATCGATGATGATGCGATCCCCCACCCTTAGGGATATTTTGTCGACTAAAGCGTCGTAATGGTGGGGGCTGGCATTCCGGCCCAATCCATAGGAATCCCCGATGGCGAAGTGCGCTGTCCCATGGGCCTTTTCTGCCTCCAGCATGTTGGGACAGATACAAGCGCCGGGATTGGTCCCGATCCCGAACTCGCCGATGATTCTGCCCGTTTCGTCGTCCCCGATATGGGCCATGATCTCTGTTATTCCGTCTCCTTCGTATCCCTTCAGGCGCCCCTCTGAGAATTCTAAAACGCCGTGTCCCAGTTTGTCGTCGATCAAGCTGATCACGATCCTACCGTTGAAACTTTCTTCAACCGGGGCCGTGAAGATCTCGCCGGCGGGCAGGTTGCCGTGTTGACCCTTCCGGCTGATATCGCCGTTGTCGTTTTTCCATGTGCGGCCCTTCACGCTGAAACGGATGTGTGTGCCGGCTTGATTCTCTACTTGCACGTCATCCGCACCCTGCAGGGCCATTATGAGTTTTTGTCCCTGTTGATCCAGCTCTCCGAAGTCGATATTGACCAGGCGCTCCATCATATCTGCCGTCAAGCCGGGCATCATGCAGATCCGGCCGTGGGTCGTCCCGGCTTTGACCATATATCCGCGAAACGGTTTTTCTTCGATCCGAGCATCCAGCACATATGCCATGGCTGAGGCCTGTTCACAGAGGCGTTTGAACATAACCGTAGGAGTGGTTATGGGGCGGAGGGTTTCGGTCATCAGGTAAGTGGTGGTCTCGGCCCCGGCCTCTTTGGACCATAGGGCCAAAGCTTCGGCGATTTCCAGTTTGTGAATGTCGGTGACCAAAAGAAAGGATTCATCTTTTTTTAGCGCCAGCGATTGTCTGACCGCCTTTTCTGCGGCTTGCATCAAACCGTTCATGCCATCCTCCTGGAAGCCCTATCATAAAACATACTCGGTTCAAAGGCCAGATCACCGGCACAAGCGTGCCGACTTCTGTGGGTGACATCCCTGGATAGGGTGATACAGCTGGATTGGGAGGAATGGATTACGGCAGAACTGGATGCCCGTCAGAGCTGCTTTTTATGGCAAAGAGGATCGGGTGTCTTCATGCGGCATCTATCCAAATCCCGACTTTTATTTCCGCGGCTTTACAGCTCTGGATGGCCGTCTTGGTTGCTTGGCGCGGGGACATGCCGTTTTTCATATGAGACGCAATCTCCCGCTTGAAGATCGCCCGCAACAGCCGTATGTTATCGGCATTGGATTTTATTGTTTTCACGATCACATTCCGCTCGTTCGTTTCCATCTTGTCCAGTTTCGATTTGACCTGCCTGAAATATACCGCTGACTTGAAACATACGTCATACACAAAGCGAAGCACATCCCGCTGTGTGCGGTCGATGTCATCCGCTAGCTCCTTCTCGTCCCCGCTACCCGACGAGATCTCATGGTCGATCCGATCTCGAACCTGTTTTTTGAGATCTACCATGAAATCCACAAATCCAAAGGAAATCTCCCCTTTGGCTACTTGCTCATGCTTGGCCGTTTCGCTCATTTCATTTCCTCGCTCAGTGGTTACCCCTTCGAACGTCGGCGCGAAGTGGATCGGGGATTGATGTTCGAAGCAGTAGGAAGAAACGCTCGGATAGGTGCTTAAATGATTTTTAGTACCACCTATCTATCCTGACATATTTCCTCAAAAAAATCAATGGAGGCCGCAATGTTTCCATTTTCACGAAGTTAAGCAATATTTTTGGGCATTGGGAATCGCTGCAGGGTGAAATTGACTCAGAGCCTGAGAGGTGATATAAGGGCAGGTGCTCCATCCCGGATATGAACACCCGTTCCGGGATTCTCCTTGGACATGAATAATCCTATGCCGCCGAACATCGTGTTGATTGTCATCGATGCGCTCCGGGCGTGCAACTTAGGATGTTACGGTGGGAATGAGACATCTTCCCCTCACATAGACGGCTTGGCCGCACAAGGTATCCAGTTTGAACACTGTTTCGCATGCTGGAATACCACCGATCAAAGCTTGACTTCCATTTTTTCCGGGAAATATCCCCGCACGCACGGGATCATGCACCATGGGGACAAGGTCACGGCAGCCGATTGGGAAAAATTTCAGCAGCTGAACACCATCCTTCTGGCCGAAATATTGAAACAAAATGGATACGCCTCCGGTGCGGTGGATTGGATGGGGCGCTGGTTCAAGCGCGGATTTGATGAATACGGCTACAGCTGGCCCCGCGGTCTGTCGGGCCGGCTTTTTTATGTGTTGTGGACTTTGCCCTACGTCCATCTGCGATATATGGCTGCCAACATCGGCTATCTGCGGCTGTATGCCAAGAGACACAAAAGGAAGGTGGGATCTTTGTGGAAGGGCTTGAAGGACGTACTCAGCACTTTCCGCTTCACTTTCGAGCTGGCGCGAGTTCAGGATGCGGGCTTTGTGACCCGCCTGGCAGAGAAAAGGATCGCCAGGCTGAAAAACGGCCCGTTTTTCCTGTTTCTGCACTATTGGGATACTCATACCCCCTACAATTGCCCCCGGAAGTTTCTCCCGGCGCGCAGGCCGTATCGGGGGCTGGAACAGGCTCTTGTCGCAAAATACGAGGGCGCGGTGCGTTATGTGGATGAGCAGATCGGCAGGCTGCGGGATCTGCTGGACCTTCATGGGCTGCTGGATGACACTTTGATCATCATCACTTCGGATCATGGGGAAAGCCTTACGGAGCACGACATCTTTTTTGACCATCACGGCCTGTACGATGTCACAGCTCATGTCCCGCTGATCCTTTTCAATCCCAAGCTCTTCCCATCACCCTGCAAGATCGACTCCTTGATACAGCATGTGGATCTGGTCCCCTCTCTGTGCGATCTCTTGGATATCGATCCCCATGCCTTCGCATTCGACGGCCGGAGCTTCATGCCGCTGCTGCAGATCAAAGGGCTGCCGAAGCTGTCTCGAGAACACGCGCGGCGGGAATTTATTTTCGCTGAAGAATCCTATGTGCAGAGAAAAATAGCCGTCCGCAATTCGCACCATAAATTCATCTTTGCCCCCGATGGAACGGGCCTTTGCAATTACTGTCTCAAGGTGCACGGTGGGGTGGAGGAGCTTTACGATCTTGAGGCCGACCCGGAGGAAACCGAAAACCTTGCCGCTCGGCACCCCGTCAAAGCCGGGGAACTGAAGGGTGTAGCGGAGGCTTTCATTCGGTCTTTGGAGGGCAAAATAAGCACCACCCTGAATAAATCCGGAGGGAAATCCCCCGGTGCTTTAAGCAAACCGGACGAAAAAGAACAAAAAAAGATCCGGAGAAAGCTGAAGAGCATGGGGTATATAGATTGAGGTGACGAGATCAAGTCCTACTCTGCCGGGAATGCTGACATTCCGTATAGGTATCGGGCTGCTGCTCCTGGAAGCGGTGATGCTTATAGCCGCGATCCTGCTGGAGCCTTCCCTGGGCCTCAAGCTTTCTTCCATGCTCGGCGCTAACCATCTGGGCGGGAGAATGGCTTTTATTGCCATGGGACTGGAGCATCGGATTTCTCCCCTTGCAGTGATCTTCATCGTCGTCCTGCACAACACCATGTATGTTCTGGTCGTGTACTCTTTATTTCGGAGGCTTTCCTCAGGCCTCCAAAAAACGGGGTTCGCCCGGAGGCTGATTCGAGGCTTTGAGCGTAGAGCCAGGCGACAGAAGCGCCGGTGGGGAAACTGGAGCCGTCTCGTGCTCTTTGGATTCGTATGGATCCCGTTGCCCTGGACAGGGGCGGCCATCGGGTCTTACATCGCTCATCTCCTCGGTTACACCGTACGCGAAACTCTCCTGACCGTGTTGCAGGCCATGTGGTTCGGAGTGATTGCATGGACGGTTTGGTTCGACGAGCTGTATTCCTATCTCCATCGATTTGGAGAGGGGAAAACCTTGCTGCTCACGACTTCCCTAATCGTCTTGCCGGCCCTCTATTATTTGATCGATGGGATAAGACAGAGATTTCGGGATCGAAAACGAGGCGCCCCGTATCAATTGAAGTAAGCGTGGACGTATTCGATAATCGGTTCCGCGCATAGGCCGTCGAAGCACAGAACATCCCGGCAGTTCTTAAAGACCTTGTCGATGCACGTCAGGTTTTTGCAGCGAGGCTGACTTTCGAAGATCTTGGAGGGAGCGTTTTGAGGCGATCCGAGATAGCGGGGTGCGGTGGAGTCGTATCCGTAGATCTGTCCACTGGTCGCCCCAAAAATGCCGACCACGGCGGTGGTGTTCCTCCATTTCAGGCCGGCCTGATGGGAGATCTTTTTGGCTGCGGCGATATGCATCGGACCGGTGTCGGCCGAGATGAACATGTCCGAGCGGTCGGTCAAGGCTGCATAAACATCGATCCGCGTGTCCTTGGGGAGGATGGTGATTTTTCGTTGCAAAGAGTCCGGAATTTGGTCGAGGATCTTTTTTTCAATACCTTGAAAGGTAAATCCGCAGTTCATGAGCACCCGGTCGAGATTCGGATGTGGAAGGATGTTTGTGAGCAGATCAACCTGAAAATCCACCGGTATGCAGGTGTAGGGAGACGAGGCATCCGGATTCAAGAAAAGAACACGATCGTCCTGGCTTATGTCCAACAAGTTCAGTGTTCGGCTCAGTTCGAGAAATGTTTGAGGATGCAAAAAAAGGTGAGGAATCGGAGTCTCTCCATCCCAACTTTGTCGTTTCAATCCATTCATGTCCAAATTGCGTATGACATCCCTGGAGAATTCGTTCAATTGGTAGGCATAATGTGATCTGTCTTTCCGGCCCACATGAGAGCTCATGATTCTGAATATAAGGCTCAGGGAATGAAATATCACGGAATCGCTGTGTTTGAACAAGCCCGAAGAAAAATAAGGGCATAGATTGAAGATTACGTCGAAGCGATGATTTCCGACGAGCTGACGAACAGAATTGAAATCCTTCGAGTTAGGAATACCGGTCCCCTGGAAAAGGGGGTGGTGCCCCGTGACGTGGGGATTGGCTTTGATCAGCGGCCAGGCTTTATTTTGATAGACAAAGTCGATTTCGATCTCAGGAAAGGATTTCTTCAGCAGGCCGATAAAAGACTGTACGATCACGGCATCCCCGATATTGATGTCGGAAATGATCAAGGTGGAGCGGGGGTGGTGGATCTTGCCGAATCGCCGGGCCTCGTTCCATCCCAAAAGAAGCTGGACGGATCTCCGAGAGGCTAAAAATTTCAGCATCGTGTCGAGCAAAGGGGAAGAGATTCTTGTCAGTATGCGTGTGGTATGCTCGATCGATATTGGATCCGAATCCATGCTCATCAATTCGTCAATATCCAAAAATTTTGGGGCTGTCTTTAATTGAGGTGCTGAGAAAATTCCGCTGCAGTCGTCGTTATTAGGCTCACGAATCCATTCATTATAGCATATGGTCACATGGATCGGAAATGCAGGGACTTGGCCAGAAAGCACCTCTGATTCCGATTTAATTTCGAGTTGTTTTGCTGTTCATGGGAGAATATAATGGATGGATCACATCTTTTAGCGAATCGGCAAGGGATGTGAAGCTTCCCGAATTGCGATAAGGATGCATGATGAGGACCGGCGTACTGGTGCACGGCTGTCATTTAGGGGCTTTGAATTGGCAAGGGATCATGTGGGGGCATCCTCCGGATGAGTTGGGGCGTGTCACCAAGGGCGTCGCCGTGGCCCTACAGGAAAACGCCCGGGCACTGATCTTCGGGACCGGCGCTTCGGAGAAGGACAAGAAGAAAGAAGGTGAATATACCCGGGATTATCTCTTGGAAAATTTTTTCAGACTCGGGGCATTTTCATGTTTTAAAGATCTAGATTTGGAGGAGGCCCGGGCGCTCATCGCATCCATTGCGATCCCTGAATGCCGATCCCGCAACACCCGTGAGGAGATGGAAGAATCCGCCCGGATTTTCCTGGATAGAGAGATCGAGAAGGTCATCTTGGTCTCGAGTCCCACCCATATATCCCGCTGTATCCGGGATGCCTTAGTGGTTTTCCAGGCCGCGCGCTACACCGGATTGCGCGAGCACCTTTATGCCGCCGCCAGCGATACCAGCTATTTAGGAGGGCGTGTCGAGGACGTGGTGATCTTCGAGCCGCCCCACCGGGGGGATCAGCAGGCATTCTTGACTCATTACGTGGTCAAGCGGATCTTCAAGATCCCCGAGAATCAGATGCCGGGATTTCTAAAGGACCTGGATGTCCTCCTTTCCCGATTCCAGGCCTAATCGACCTATCGAGAGAGCCGTCTCATGCTTTCTGTCAGGCGGGGTTTTTCCGGTAGATGTTGAGATATTGCCAGCTCCCCAGGGTGAAAAAAATCACGGCGATCAGCCTCTGTTCGGTCATGATGTCGGGGAATCCCGAATAGTCGACGAAAAACATCGTGACCGCTGCCGCCAGCAGGACGGCCCCCAGGATCTTTTGACCGAGTTTTTGCCAGCCCCATCGGGTATGGGGCGTCAGCTTCAATCCCAACCATACGGTCACCCAGCCGATCAGCGCCCCCGCCACGACGTCTTGGGGCCAGTGCACTCCCACGGCGGTGCGCGACAGGGCGATCACCGCGCCGAGCGCGATCAGGACCCAGCGGAGCCATCTTCTGGCGGTGGTAAGGGCGAACACGCCTACCAGGTTGAAAATCATGGATGCATGGCCGGAGGGGAACGAATTTTGCCCCCAGTCCGGGCCGATGAGATTGAATTCATGGGAGGCCAGCACCTTGGGCGGGCGGGGGACGTGCATGAGGTGCTTGATACCCTGTCCGAGCAGGGTGAACAGGAGCGCAGCCACCAAGACCGACCAGATGTATTGGGGCTTACGGTGGATGAGCGGCAGCAGAATGACGAAGGATACGAGGCCGTCGGAGAAAAACGTGATGATGGCCCAGAGCTTGTCCGCGAATTGGGCGGCGAATCCGTTTATGGCGAGGAAAAGCATCCGGTTCAGATCGGCCAATTGGATGACGGCCATAAGAACCAGGCAAACCAGGGCAAATCCCCATATCCAAACCGGGGCGGCCTGAACTTGACCTCCGTCGGCTGAATGGGGGCCGGTTCTTTTTCCCTGATGAGCCATGATGCCGTCTCCTATGGTATTAAATCCGACTTGATTCAACAAGCCGGGTCATGTCCTGAGGTGCCGGTGCGCACGCAGGAAATGGGATAGAAAGCCGACCAGAACGACGACCGCAGCCCCCACCACAGTATAGAGAGGCCAAGCGATGGTCCAACCTTCGCCCGGCAGGAATTCTTGTATGGGTCCCTTCACCAAAAAGAGCAGAACCGTGAGACCTGTCAGGAATCCGGTCACGGCATCCTTTTTTCCGGGTGCTCTGGATAGAATCCCAAGGGCGAATGCTCCCAGGAGGCCGCCGTAGGTGTAGGAGGCGATTCCTAGGCCCAGTTCCACCACCGCCGGTCGTTCACCTGGAGAACTCAGTTGGAGGGCGGCGAAAACAAAGGCGGATCCGGTGAGAATCATAGCCCACAACAGGGATATGATCCGTGATACCCGGAGGTCTTGGTCAGGAGTGTTATTACGGCCCCACCGGGGCTTGTATAGATCCAGGGTTGTCGCCGAGGCCAGGGAATTGATCGAAGAGGAAAGCGTGCTCATGGCCGCAGCCAACACGGCGGCGATGATCAATCCGGAGACTCCGGCCGGAAGCTGCTCCACGATGAACTTGGCAAAGACCTCATCTGCGGTCGCCAGTCCTAGTGCGGCAGGCGACTGACCGCCATAATACGCGGAGAGAAGGAGGCCGATGAAGAGGAACAGGGCAAATTGCAGGAAAACCAGGAATCCGCTGCCGATCAGGGCTTTTTGTGCGGACCTCAGGTTCCGGGTGGTCAGGAGTCGCTGTACGATCAGGTGATCGGTACCGTGAGAAGCGACGGAAAAGACTCCGCCGCCGATCAAGGCGGTGAAAAACGTATAGGGTTGGGCTATGAACTCCTTGAAACTCAGGTCGAATCCTCCCGTCAAGAGCCTGAGTTTTCCGCTCTCTTGCAGGGATGCGAATGCGGCGGCCGTTCCCTGCGGCATCCGGCTCAATATCCAGGCGACCGCCATCAATGCTCCTCCGATATAAATCGTCATCTGGACCGCATCCATCCAAACCACGGCCTTGATGCCTCCCAGCAGCGTGTATGCCAGGGTCACGACGGCGATGATGAGTATGGAGATCACATAGATGTTTATATCGGATGCCTGAATACCGGCCAAACGAAGGACGATCGCGATGGGTATGGCGGAAGCGAACAGACGAACGCCGTCGGCCAACAGCCGCGTCACCATAAATGTGGAGCTGGTGATGGTGCGCATCCCGGCTCCGAACCGGGCACCCAGGAACTGGTAGGCCGTCTGGAGATTTCCCTCATGGTATCTCGGCAAAAACAAGAAAGCGACCACTGTGCGGCCCAGGATATATCCGAAGGTGATCTGCAAAAATGTGAGATCACCGCCGTAGGCGATCGCCGGGATGGAAATGAAGGTCAGGGTGCTGGTTTCCGTAGCCACCACTGAGAACAGCACCGCCCACCAGGGTAGATGGCGCCCGCCGAGAAAATAATCCTCGGTGGTCCGTTGACGGCCCGAGATGATAATCCCGAAAAGGGTTACCCCCAGGAGATAAAGGACAACCACCAGATAATCGATCGTGCCGAATCCCATGCCGTCTACGCTTTTTCAAGAATGTGGCTCATGGCTCTGAACGCTGCGTTATACAATAATATAAAATAAAAAAAACATACATGAGTTACATGATCGGGAACAATCAAGGGCCTCGCCTCAACGCCGGATTGTTGCGTTCCAGGTAGCGCTCCAGTCCCTCTGTCTCCGCCAGGGAAAGTGCGTCCTCCCAGCTCACATAGTGTTTTCTCCTCAGTGTCTCAAGGATTCGAATAATGGAGAGTGCCACCTCACTGATCCGCTCTGTCCGTGCCCCAGCAAAATCCATGGCCTCGAACAACACGGCATTAGCCAGATCATAGGTGACGGGACTCATGTCTCCGTGTGCATGGATCCATGTCTTTTGACGCAACGTGTCGTTCACATGGCTCAGGACGAGATACGTGGCCCTGCCTATGAGCTTGAGGTTGCTGGGACGGACATCGGTCATGGTGTTGCCCACCACACGTCCCAACCTGGCCATGACTCCGGTGGAGTGGGCATTCAACAGCATCTTAATCACAATCTGGCGATTCAGATTCAGGGGATCGCCCGTCCGGCTCAAAGGCAGAGGGATGATGACATCGGTGTTTTCCGTCAAGGGAAGCCGCGCTTTGAGCCGCGAGATGGTCTGGGGCTGGAATTCTCCCGCCAGAATCAAGGCCACGGCCGCTCGGGCCTGTTTGAAGAGCTTCACAAATCGGTACCAAGGTGTATCCCTTTGCGTCACACTATGAATTTCCTCATCGACGCACACCAGGACACCGAGATCGTTTTTCTGCGGGCCCCGCTGTCTTAGGTTCTCTTGAGAGAAGGAAAAGTCATATCGGCTTTCTTGATCCCGGCCGGCTTTGGAAAGGCTGGACAGGGCTGCGGATCTAAGATAGGGATCTCTGATGTGCTGCATGAACTGCGGCCGATAGAACCGGTCGTCCAGGCCGCGAAAGCGCCGTCCCAGGAAGTTCCGCCAGGCCCCCCGAGAATCGGCTCCCATGGTCCACACCTGTAGCCAGCTTTTCGGATCGCGTTCTCCGACCGTATCCAGCGGGGCCAGATGAAATGTCGGGCTCCGTTCCGTGCAGTCGATGAACACTGATATCAAAGCGGATCCGGCGAGATAGGTGACACGCCCCTCATCTCTGTAGACGTCAGTTTCGCGCCCTGTGAAACGGGCGATTTCCGACACGGATCGATCCAATGTTTTGCTCAGCCCCGCAAAGCTCAAGAGTCTTGCTGCGAGATCGGATTCGGGATCAAATCCCAACCCCATCAGCTCTTCCTCCGTCAGGTGGTCTTTGAGCACGGCCTTGATCCCCGCTTCCAGTATGGCGCCCACAACAAAAGTCTCGATGGTGGCTGCCTGCATCCGAGTGGAGCCGGTGATGGCCTGAGGTCCGGTGGTGAGATTGATCTTGGTCACGCCGGGATTTTCGATCATCGTGCGGCTTCTGCGGTATGGCCTCAACACGTCGTCCGGATTGTTGTACACCAGGTATAAGCGACGCCGGGTCTCGGCGGCGATATCGGGAGTCGGCCTCCCGTATTGATCCAGCGCGGCGCGCAGGGCGCCCAACACCGAGGAGGTCTCTCCGCCTTCCGTTATGCCGAAGACCACATCGCCTTTTTTCACCCCCCGGTCCTCGAGCTGAAGTCGGCCGACCAGCTCCAGATCTTCGAAGCCCTCCAGAGAGCTGATGAGGGCCCGGTCTCCACCGGTCATCTCTCCGATGAGACGGACTTCGATATCTTCTCGGAGAATATGGTGCAGTCTTGTCCAGAGCGGCCCGGATTTGATCGATGCCCAAAAAGGCCTCCACAGCGCGCTTTCCATCTGCTTGGCCAAGCGCCCGGTCGCTCCACACCCGTAGATAAATATCTGGTTCCCTGCGAGGATCGCCCGTCGCACCGACTCGGCTGCCTGTTCGAGCTTTCCTGTATCTTCGGCCCAACGGCGCAGGATTCGGCGGATATCGGAATCCACGGAAAATATCTGGCGCAGGCCCTCGCAGATATCGTCTTTAATCACGAAGCTGAGGTTACAGGTTTTGGGGTGACGCTGTTCCGTAACCAGGTTATGCAGCTGGAATTGCCGCTTGTGGGCGACATAATCCTTTGACTGGGGAGAGGATTTCAACTTGAGGAGGGTGCGCAGCAGGTGAGGCGTATTTTTCACGGATCAGAACAGTTTCATCTGTGTTTCTTTTTTGGCTGTAGGCGTGGGGCCCTGGGGGGTCTGTAGTAGTTCCTCCTCTATGCGGTCCAGGAAGGGGCTGCGGTTCAGCCGAAGTTCCCGGCCCATGAGAAATCGTTTATGGGCGTGCGAGAGAAACAGGTATGTTTCCGCCCGTGTCATACCGACGTAGAGCAGACGCCGCTCTTCCTCCGGGTCGGAACGATGTTCGAGCAGTGAGTAGGGAAGCAGGCCGTCTTCGCATCCCACGATAAAGACACAGCGGAACTCCAGGCCTTTGGCGGCATGGAGTGTCATCAGGGTGACGGACTCAAGTCCTCTGCGGTAGGTGTCGACCCCGGATCCCAGGGCGACCCATCGCAGGAAGGCCTCGACGTCCGTGCCGAATCCCTCCGCCAGGTCCAGAAGCCGCTGAATGGGATTGTAATCTGTTTCCGCGGGGGCGGGGACCAGGGACGCCATCAATTCAGCCAACGCTCCGGCGACGTTTTTTTCCGCCACAAGCCGGGGGAGTTTTTCGACGGCGGATACGGTCAGGACACGGGTTTCGAGGAGGCGTTGCTTGAGAAACGCATTGCGGGGGTTGACCGCCAGCTTGAACGTTTGGACGAGCGTCCGTACCGGCTCCTGCCGGAAAAAGGGCGTGTCTCCGATCAACTGATAGGGAATGCCGTGGTCTTGAAATGCCTTTTCCAGCCGACGCATCTGATTCTTTATCCGGCAGAGCACGGCAAAGTCGGACAGGCTGCGGATCGTGTCATGGGCATCGCCGGACGAGATCTCGCTGTCCAGGGAAAAGAAACGGAGGCCGCCCATGAGATCTTCGATGGTGCGGGCGACGAATTCGGCTTCACTTCGATCCGTGGCCTGCGGCGCCAGGATGATCTTGACCCCTTCCTGGAGCCCCCGCAGAAAGGTGGCGCCAGCATCGGCGGTTGCGATCACCCGGCCGGAGGCTTTAAGGATGATCTCGGTGCAGCGGTAGCTCTGATTGAGTCGGTAGACGGCGGCGTTCGGGTAGTCCTGACGAAATTCCTGGATGTAGCGGGCTTCGGCACCCCGAAATCCGTAGATCGCCTGGTCCGGATCTCCGACCACAAAGAGGTTGTCCGTGCGCTCGGGCACCAGCAGACGCACCAGGCTGTACTGCGCGTGGTTGATGTCTTGGTACTCGTCGATCAGGATCCAGGGATATCGCCTCCTGTAATCAGCACACAAGTGAGGATGGTCCCGGAAGAGAAGCGCCGGCCGGAAGATGCAGTCAGCCAGATCGAAGAGATCGTGGGCGCGGCAAAACTCTTCGTAGGCCTGCGTGTAAGCGGTCGTGTCGCCGTCGAGATCTTGGTCAACGGGATGCAGGGATTGCTTGGCGTGAGTCATGCTCTCCTGGATTCTACCGGCCTGTGCCCGGGGACAGCCGATCCGCTTTTCCAGGATGAATCGTTGCTCGGCATCATCCAGGATACTGAAGTCCCGGGTCCGTCCGAAATGTTCCGCCTGTTCCTTGAGAATCGAATGTCCGAAGGCATGAAAGGTCGTGATCCGGGGTTTGGCCTCAGTATGTTGTCCGGCCAGCAGCCGGCGCATTCGTCGCCTGATCTCATCGGCCGCCTTGTTGGTAAAGGTTATCGCCAGGATTTGCTCCGGCGCCGCCAGTTTTTCCCGGATAAGATGGGCGATGCGATGGGTCAGGACCCGGGTTTTTCCGGTCCCGGGACCTGCGATGACCAGAGCGGGTCCGGTCGCATGCCCGGCTGCACGCTGCTGTTCCGGATTCACGTCCTCCGGCAGCGTGGCCTTTTCTTTAGGCGTCACGAGCTCCTCTGCGCTTAAGGATAATTGAGTGGGCTGGGAGGCGTCTATTTGGGCGTGGAGCCGTCGGTATTCTTCCAGATCGAAATTGATCATCCGGCGCTGCGGGATGGGGCTTTCGGATGCCTCAGGGGCGAAAAGCGCCTGCTGGACCTTGACCGTACGGGCTTCACCGGGATTAAAAACCCGGATGACGCCGTACTCCCCGTCATAGCCCTCCTGGATGAGGACGCGCCGGTCACGCATGCGGTGTATGGCTTCCGCCAGCAGCGGATCTCCCCCTCTAGCAAGTGCCGTCTCCGGCAAATCGAGCAGGATGTACAGCTCCGGTCCGTATCGGCGGAGGTGCCTATGATATTCCTCATCCAGTTTTTTGGACGACGGGCCCACTCCCAAGATTTCGGAGAGCAGTTCCTTGAGCGGGATGATCGAGACAAAGGGAAGCCGGTTGGGCCGGTCGCTCAGGTTGTCGCGGTCCGCCAGCTGCGCCACCCGGTGCATGACTCCCACGGTGACGGATTTGCCGCAGACGCTGCAGAGACCGTTGCGGCGCAGGGTTTCCAGCGGATCCCAGCACACTCGACATTTGCGGTGGCCGTCATAGTGGTATTTCCCTTCCTGGGGGAAGAGATCGATGGTCCCCTTGAAATTCCGGGGATTCCCGGTCTTCAGGGCCGCGATCAGGGAGGCATAGCTCAGATCCGTATCGAAGATATTGGCGTTCCGACCCAGCTTTTCCGGTGAGTGGGCATCGGAGTTGGAGACCAAGGTGAAGGGATCGAGAAACGTACAGATCCAGTGCATGGGAGGATCGGTGGACAGTCCGGTCTCCATGGCCGTCAGGTGGGGAGTCAGGTCGCCGAAGCATTCGGTCACCGAATCGAAGCCGGATTTCGATCCCAGGATGGAGAACCAGGGAGTCCAGATGTGGGCGGGGATAAATGCGATGCGATCCGAAGCATTCAGGGCGATCTCGAGGAGGTCACGGGAGTCCAGCCCCAGGATGGGGCGTCCGTCAGAGGTGAGATTGGCTCCCAGGTGGAGGAGAGCCTGCCGGATCTTGTCGACGGTCTCGAAATCCGGGACCAGGATCACGTTGTGCACCTTGCGGGTGCGGCCGTCTTTTTTGTAGATGCCGCTGATCTCGGTTTGCAGGATAAACCGGACTTCGCGGCTCAAGGTGGGAGCCTCCTGGACTTCGGCGGTCAGCCGAAATCCGGGCTTCAACCGGAACAGCCCCTCTTCCGCCGGTTCGAGCTTGTTCTGGAGTTCCTGTACCCAGCCGGGATGGGTGAAGTCCCCGGTGCCGATGACCGAAATGCCCTTAAGACGCGCCCATCGGTCCAAAAATTCGGGAGCCAACTGCGTGCTGGTAGCCCGCGAGAAGTGGGAATGGAGGTGGATGTCGGCGATGAAGCGCATGGCGGCCCGCGATGTTTAATTGATACAACAATAATAAAAAAAAGGCAAAGCGGAGGGCAGGGATCCCGGCGTGACGGCTCGGCTGCTCGAGGAATGGTTCCCGGATCAGCGGGTGATTACGCGGCCCGGCCGTTTCCAGGTCAGTTCGCCGTCGGCCACCACAAAGGTGCCGTTGACCATCACGTAGGAGATGCCAGCGGCATATTGATGCGGCTCAAAGAAGGTGGCCGTATCTTGGATGGCTTCGAGATCAAAAACCACGATATCGGCTGCCAGGCCTTCCCGTATCTGGCCGCGGTCCCGCAAACCCAGGATCTGGGCGGGGAGCGAGGTGGAGGAGCGAATAGCATGCTCCAGCGAGATGATCCTGCGCTCCAGGGCGTAGCGCCGGATCTTGCGCGGGAAGGTGCCGTAGAAGCGGGCGTGCACCGGGCCGTCCGTGGGAAGCGCGATGCTGGCATCCGAAGAGGTGGCGCACCAGGTCTGGGCCGCGAACGCCTCGACATCGATCTCCGACATCGAGAAGCAGCGCAGCCGGCCGCCGCCCGCGCGGTTGGGGTCGCCCTCCAGTTGAAGGGCCACCACCATCTCGACATCCGAGCGCCCTTGCTCCTCAGCCAGCTGAGCGAGCGTCTTGCCGATGCATGCTTTATCCGGGTGATCCATGACCATGATGTTTTCGGCCCCACCCCGCCAATTCAGGTTGTGCTGGATGTCCCGGTACAGGTCGGATTTTCTGCCCGGATCTTTCAATACCTGATGCAGGGTGGCCTGGTAGTTCCGGCCCAGCGCCCAGCGCGGGATGAGTACCGCGCTGCCGTCGCTGCCGGATGAGGTGTAAGGGTAGCCGTCCGCCCAGATGTCCACCCCTCGAGCCCGGGCACGCTCGATGAGGTGAATGATGGCGCGGCTCCCTCCCCAAAAATCCGCCCCCCGCGCCTTGATGTGGGTGGCCACCACCGTCGCTCCCGTGCGTTCGCTCACCTCTATCAAGTCCCGGATATTGCCGAGCATGTTGGGAGGGCCGGGAGTGTCCTGGCTGGGGACATACCACATCGGGGTGAGCCCAGCCGCCCGCTCGTGGGCGATGAACACACCTCGAAAGGGTACGATCTCTTCCACCAGGGCGGCCACTTCCTCGTTCGTGCTCCAGATGGACGGCTCATACTCGAGGCCGCTGGATAGGCCGCCGGCCCCGTCCTGCATGGCCTGCCGGATGATGGCCCGCATCTCGAGTATCTCGTCGGCTGTGGCCGGGCGCCTAAAATCATCTCTCAAGACATGGCGCCGCACATCGTTATGACCGATCAAGAGCATCACATTGGGACCGGTTCCCTTGGAGTTTAGTGTCTCACGCTGTCGCTTGATGTCGAGGGGCGAGTTTCCGCATTGGTTGGAGACCAGCGCCGTCACCCCCTGACTCACGAAATTGGGAGCAAAGTAGCGCTGTTCTTGCTTTCCGGTCCAGACGGTTTCGTCGGCCACCCGGTCGTAGGCATGGCAGTGGATATCGATGAATCCGGGACACAGGATCTGGCCTTGAATATCGATGACGATCGCGGCATCGGCCCGATCCTTCAGCCGGCCCACGGCCGCGATCCGGCCGCCTTTTATGGCGACATCCGCATAGAACCAGGGATTTCCGGTTCCGTCCAGGATTCGCCCGTTGACGAACAGATAGTCATAGGCGTCGTTGGATTTTTCTGACGCGGTAGCCGGCAACAAAATAGCCGATAGAGTCCATAACAGGAAAACCGCTTTGACAGCCGTCTTAGATGGATACATGAGGAAGCCTTTCATGAGGAGTGGCATGGTGTCGGCATTTTACCATGAATCAGCCCGATCGCACAGCCCTGCCAATGGAAGCACTCTCCTATCTCCTGTGCTATTTTCCTGAGTTATTTATAAAAATATCACGAATATCGAAACACTCGATTTTTTCACTCCGGGTTTGATTCCCGAGCTTGCTTGTCGTACAATCTGAAGTTCATATGGCGCCCAGAACCTTCGACATCGCGGTCATCGGCGGCGGCATCGTGGGCTGTTCCGCAGGCATGACCCTATCAAATTCCGCTCGACTTTCCATCCTGCTCCTGGAGGCGGAAGACAAGCTGGCCTCTCATCAAACAGGCAACAACAGCGGTGTGATCCACTCCGGGCTGTACTACAAGCCCGGTTCCCTCAAGGCTACCAACTGCACGGCCGGGCGGGAGGCCTTGTTCGCCTTCTGCGCGCAACATGGAATTCCCTGCGAGCGATGCGGTAAGGTCGTTGTGGCCACGAGAGAAACGGAGATCCCCCGGCTGGACGAATTGGAGCACCGCGGCCGCGCCAACGGCCTCCGTGGATTGAGGCGGCTCAGGCCTGGGGAGATCCGGGATTACGAACCGCATGCCTCCGGGATCGACGGCCTGCTGGTGCCCGATACCGGGATCGTGGATTACGGGAAGGTCACCGAAAAGTTCGCCGAGATCCTGATGAACAATGGGGGAGAGGTCAGGCTGAACGCCCGCTTGCTGGCGTGCAGGCGGGAGAGCGGCGGCCTGGTGCTGGAGACCTCTGCCGGGGAATTCAGCTGCCGCTGCCTAGTCAACTGCGCGGGTTTGCATTCTGATCGCGTAGCCCGGTTGTGTGGAGTGGATCCGGGCATGAAAATTATTCCGTTCCGCGGCGAATACTACACATTGAAGCCGGAGCATGAATATCTAGTTAAAAGCCTGATTTACCCGGTCCCTGATCCGGCCTTTCCTTTCCTGGGGGTTCACTTCACGCGAATGATCGGCGGGGGAGTGGAGGCCGGCCCCAACGCGGTGCTGGCCTTCAAGCGGGAGGGGTATAGGAAGTCGGAGTTTTCCCTGCGAGATGTCTGGGAGACCTTCACCTATCGAGGATTCTTGATCCTGATCAGCCGTTTCATGAAAATGGGACTGGGCGAGATGTACCGGTCCTATGTCAAGAGCGCCTTCGTCAAAGCGTTGCAGCGCTTGATCCCCGAGATCGAAGGCCGTGATATCTCCCCCGGAGGAGCCGGAGTGCGGGCCCAGGCGCTGGAGCCCGACGGCACGCTGGTGGACGACTTCCGCATCGTAGAGGCCGAACGCATGGTGCATGTGCTCAACGCCCCCTCGCCCGCCGCCACCGCCGCCATCAGCATCGGCGAGCACATCGCCGCCGTGGCGCGACGGAACTTCCAGCTGTGATTCCGGGAAGGCACCGCCTTTGAATCCGGCAAAGCGGTTGGCATCACGGATCGGTTCCACTTCACCCGTTGGCTTTAAGTGATCAGTTCAAGCCGGCCGCTATTTGACTTCGTTATACGCCCACTCCAGCCACTGGGCCACGATCTCCAGGTCGGAGGCATCCACGGTGGCGCCGGACCAGAAGCGCAGGCCGGGAGGGGCATCGCGGTAAGAGCCGCAGTCGTACGACACGCCTTCATCGGCCAGGAGTTTGACCATTTCTTTGACCTTTTCGGCCGGGAGGTCGACGGTGAAGCACACGCTGGTGTTGGAGCGGATCTCCTTGTTGGCAGCTAAAAAATCGATCCAGTCGTGAGTGTCCACAAACTTTTCCCAAACCTTGAGGTTGGCGTTGCTGCGGTCGATCAAGCCTTGGAGCCCGCCCACCGATTCAGCCCAATCGAGTGCCGCCAGGTAGTCTTCGTTGCACAGCATGGAGGGAGTGTTGATGGTGGAGCCTTCGAATATACCTTCGATGAGCTCTCCCCCTTTTTTCATTCGGAAGATCTTTGGCATGGGCCAGAGAGGATCGTACGAAAGGATGCGCTCCACAGCGCGGGGAGAAAGTATCAGGATGCCGTGCGCCGCCTCGCCCCCCAGGACTTTCTGCCAGGAATAGGTGATGACGTCCAGTTTATGGAGGGGGATATCCATGGCGAAGACGGCGGAGGTTGCGTCGCACAGGGTCAGACCCTCGCGGTCGTCCGGAATCCAATCTCCGTCCGGAACCTTGACGCCGGAGGTGGTGCCGTTCCAGACGAACACCACATCATTACGGAAGTCCACCTGTGTAAGATCCGGCAGCCGGCCGTACTCCGCTTCGAAAACCCGCACGTCTACGAGCTTGAGCTGTTTGGTGATGTCCGTGGCCCAGCCTTTGCTGAAGGATTCCCACACCAAGACATCCACCCCCTTCGGGCCCAGCAGCGACCACATGGCCATCTCAAAAGCTCCCGTATCCGAGGCCGGGACGATGCCGACCCGGTAGTCGGGAGGGAGGCCGAGCATCTTTTTGGTCCGCTCGATGGCCGCCGCCAATTTGCCTTTACCGAGTTTGCTGCGGTGGGATCGCCCTAACGGAGCGTCCTTGAGTTCATCCAGGGAAAAGGCCGGATGTTTGGCGCAGGGACCCGAGGAATAGTTGGGATTCTTTGGTTTGACCGATGGTTTCATGCCTTATCCTCCAAATGCTTATGAATTTATGATTGCCGATTCACGATTGACATGGCGCCGAGAACTAAGCGTATAAGAATTCCCGAGACCTGTCAACAAACCCGGATTATTCTGGATATTCATGAGTCGAGGCTGCCGGTGAGGCGATGCGCAAAGGAGGCAGCTGCAGTCATCTTCCTTAAGTTCTTTGCGATGAATCAGATACGGTAGGATCGGCTCACCTGAAAGGAAACATTGCCGGTTATGAATAAAGAGCCCTTTGGATAAGAATAGTAGGGCGATGGAACGGAAGAACAATACTAGCACTCAAGCGAGTGGTCCTGCGGTCCTTCGATCCCTATTGGTGAGATGTTAAACTTGGATAACTCAGCAACTCTTTTCCCCCTAGAACGTTTAAGTTCATAGAATCCGTTTGATTTGGGAGGAGGCCTTAAACCGATGTGGAAGAACTATCTGATGACCGCCTGGAGGAACCTGCGTAAGCACCGGGGACACTCGCTGATCAATATCCTGGGTCTGGCCGTGGGCATGGCGGCCAGCCTGCTGATCTTTCTGTATGTGCATCGGGAGCTCTCCTATGACCGCTTCCACGGCAAGGCCGACCGCATTCATCGGGTGCTTCTACTGGACAAATCCATGGGGGTGTCCAACACCTATGCCGGCATCACCTTCGTGGCCATGGCACCCGAGATCCCAGAGGATGTGCCGGAGGTGGAAGAGGCGGCGCGCATCATGCACCGCGGCCGCCAGCCGCTCAAGGTCGGTGAAAGGTACTTCTACACTCGGGAATTTGCCTTCGCCGATCCCACCGTGTTCAAAATCTTCGACTTCACACTCATCCAGGGGAATCCCGACACCGCCCTGCGGGAGCCTTACACCGCGGTCCTCAGCCGGGAGCTGGCCGAGACCCTGTTCGGTGCGGAGGATCCGATAGGCCGGACGTTCCTTTGGCAGGACAACGAAATCCGCATCACCGGCCTCCTGGAAGAGATTCCCGACACTTCCCACCTCTGGTTCGACGTGCTGGTCTCGCTGAACTTCCCGGACGAGGAAGGCGGCTTCGGCGGCCGGCTCCGCGACTGGGGATGGATCGCGGCTCCCACCTATGTGCTCCTGCACGAAGGGGCGGGGACGGCGGATATCGAGGAGAAGCTGATCGGCGTCCTCAGGAAAAACGGCGTGGAAGAGAATTTCGCCGTCACCCACCAGCCGCTCAGGGAAACTCACCTCCATTCCAAGAACGTGGTGTTCGACCGGCACAACCGGAACAAGGGCGACATCGGCTATGTCTATGCCCTGGCGGCGGTGGCCGTGTTCATCATGCTGATCGCGGTCTTCAACTTCATGAACCTGTCCACGGCCCGCTCTCACAGCCGCGCCCGCGAGGTGGGGATGCGCAAGGTGGTGGGGGCCCGCCGCCGGCAGCTCATCGTGCAGTTCATGGGCGAGTCCGTGCTGCTGTGCCTGGGAGGGCTATTCATCGCCGTCGGCCTGGTGGCCCTGGCAGGGATCTATCTCAGCGCCGCCTTCGATATGAGCCTCAGATTCGAGATCCTCCTGCGGCTCCCTATAGCCGCCGGAATAGCGGTCGGAGCTGTTCTCACGGGCTTGTTGGCCGGCATATGGCCCTCCTTCGTGATTTCCGCCTTCCGGCCCAACACCGTGCTGCGTGGAGGTTCTCAGGGCGGGGGGTACGGCCTCGGCTTGCGGCGTGTTCTGGTGGTGGTACAGTTCGGTATCTCTATCGCGCTCATCATCGGCAGCGGTGTGGTCTTTCAGCAGATCCAGTATATAAAGAACAAGGACATGGGTTATGACCGCGAGCAGGTGCTGACCCTCCGGATGACGCGCGAGACGGCCGCCAACTTCGAGCCGCTGGTAGAGAAGCTGGCGCAGTCGCCCGCGATCCTTTCCTACTCTGCTTCGGATAATGTTCCGGGCCGCACCATGGGCCGTAGAGGAGTCCAACCGGACGGCATCGCCGAGACCGATCCCTGGATCGTCTCGGCGATGAGCATGGACGAAAACTTCCTGGAAACCATGGGCATCGCGCTGGTGGAGGGCCGTAATTTCTCTCGGGAATTCGGGACCGATTCCGAGCAGGCCGTGATCCTCAACCAGGCCGCGGTCAAGGCTATCGGGTGGGAAGAGCCGTTGGGCAGGACGTTCGACGAAGGGCGGTACATGGTCGTAGGAGTGATCGGCGACTTCCACTTCGCGACGGTTCGTCACGTGGTGGAACCTCTGATGCTGAGCTTCCGTCCCGGCGCCAACGGCATCCTCTCGCTCAAACTTCGGGCGGGGGCCACTCCTGCGGCCATCGAACACCTTAAGCGCGTGTGGGGAGAGCTGTTCCCGGGAGATCCCCTGGAATTCAGCTTCTTGGATGACGAGTTCGACCAGACCTACCGGCGTGAGCAGGACTTCGGCTCCCTGACCAGGGGATTCACCTTCCTGGCCATTTTCATCGCCTGCCTGGGCCTCTTCGGCCTGGCCTCGCACACCGTGGCACAGCGGACCAAGGAGATCGGGATCCGCAAGGTGCTGGGCGCAGGGGCCAGTGGTCTGGTGGTTCTGCTTTCCAAGACTTATCTTAAATTGGTGCTGTTGGCCAACCTGATCGCCTGGCCGGCAGCCTATTTTCTCATGCAGCGGTGGTTGCAGGATTTTGCTTATCGGATCGAATTGGAGGTAGGAGTCTTCATCTTCTCTCTGCTGGCCGCCGCCCTCATCGCTTTGCTTACGGTGAGCTTTCACTCCATCCGGGCGGCCGGTGCGAATCCGGTCAAGGCGCTGCGCTACGAGTAGCGATCGATCGCGGACACCTTCCCCTTTCCGGTATCGGGAGAGATGCCTCCGTCCGCATGGCCTTCAACCGCTTGAGGTCTTTTCCAAGAGCCCGAAATTCAATGGATATCAGACGGCAATGAGAAATTTGATGAGGCGACCTCGTTCGCCGGGAGTTTGCTTTCCCTCCTTCGTCCGATTAGAATATGACATGGGAAGATTAACAATCCCGCTCGACCGGACGACGCCATGAAACGGTTCCTCGATCACTCCTTCACGCTCGGATTTCTATTTATGCTGATGATGCTGACCACTCCGTTCTTCGGTCAGGATGGTCCGCCCTCATCGAGGGAACTGGCGGGGCTGCTGCCCGAGCAGGCCGGTGGTTGGAAAAAGACCGCAGCGCATCAGCTCTACTCGGGCGACGATCTCTTTGAATACATCAACGGCGGTGCCGAGATCTATCATGAATACGGTTTCCACAGCGTTGTGGTCCAGGACTATCGCAGCGAATCGGGGGGTATGATCGCGCTCGAGATCTATCGAATGAGCGGACCGGAGAGCGCCTACGGGATCTATAGCTTCAAACGCAGTCCCGGGGGCCGAGCCGTGGAGATGGGCGACGAGGCCAGATTGGAGGATTATTACCTGAATCTGTGGAAAGGCCCCTATTGTGTCACTCTGACCGGCTTCGATGAACGCGAAAGCACACTTGCCGGTCTACAGATCCTGGCCCGGGAAGTCTCTCAGAGGATAGAGATCAGGGGAGAGAAACCCAAATTAATCGGCCTCCTACCGGAAGATGGCCTTATCCCCGGAAGCAGGAAATACTTCAAGGGACCGCTGGCTCTGTTCAACAGTTACCGTTTCTCCCGGGAGAATGTTTTTGCCGTCGTCAATGGAGCAAAGGGGGATTATACCGGCGGGCGCAGCCTGATGGTCTTCGCCTATTCGGATCCGGAGAGGGCGTATGGGGTTCTTCGCACGGCCCGGGAAGCTTTTACCGCGTCTTCCGAATTCAACCTGCTTGTGGATGAGCCGGGGAAGGAAATCTATATGCAGGATGTGAAGGGCACCGCGCTCCATGTTAAGCAGCTCCGGGAATACCTACTGGTCTCCATGCAATCCGATTCCGCCGTGTCTTCTTCTGAGCTCATGCTTGAGCTGGAGACAAGGGTGCGCAAGTCGACCGGTTCATGATTATTCTCCGGGAAACCGGCCGATTGAGGGAATGCCCATCCTCCCTGCCGCTGGCTCTCAGCTTTTTACTTCGGGGTGGATCTCTGTCAATAGATGATTTCGAATCATGTTATTTTATATATCCCAGCGCTCTCAGCATTTCCTCGGTACGCTTATCGGTCTTGGGGACGGTTCTATGGTTGAGGATATCGCGGGCCGCCTCGTCGAGCCGCCGCTTCAGATTCCTGATCGAGACGTCCTGGCTTCGCTCCGCGTAGATATTCGCTTTTTCTTGGGGATCGCTGGAGAGGTCGTACAGTTCATATATATGATCTTTGGGAGTGATGATTAAATGGAGAGGATAGCTCAAGATCCCAAACTGATCTCTGTTGGCTTCGGGCCGATAAGTGGCCTGGAAAATCTCCTGGCTGCCTGGATATTCAGGTGATAAGAGGTCGTTCCCCGCATAGACTTGGGGAAGCCTGAGGCCGGCAAGAACGAGCAGAGTGGGTGCGATATCCAGCAGGCTGACGTGAGTGGTAATTCGCTGACCCGCGTTTCTAATTTTAGCTGGACGAACCAGCAGAGGAACACGTAAATAGACGTCATAAAGATATTGAATGTGTCCGAAATGGAGTCGCTGGTTGCGCTTGAGGTATTCTCCCAGTCCTTCCCCATGATCTCCAACCACGAGAATATGGGTTTTTGTGTAGAGGCGTAGTTGTCTCAACCTGTCAATCAGAGCCCCGATTTGCTGATCCAGGTATTCCACTTCTTTTTTGTACAACTCACGCGCGCCTCTATGTCCGAGGGCGAGGCTGCCTCGAAATATCAGGCACGCTTTTTTCAATCCTTTTGGATTTGAGATCCTGAGAGTGGCATCTCTGGCGCAGCTGCCGATGTCCTCATCCGAGCTTCCGAACCAGCCTTCCTTTCTTTCTAAAGCCAGGCGTTCCTCTCCGTTCTCAGTCAAAACTTCCAGGCGGCGGAAGCGGGCATGTCTTTGTTTGGGATGATTGCGATAGGCATTCTCGATCCGGACATGGAGCCAATTCTCTCCCGGGGAAAGGTCGATCTCAAGCTCGTAGAGAGTTTCGTTGAGATGGTATTGATCCAGCGTTTTTCCGTTGAGCTGTATCGCCATAGCCGGACCGGAATAAGGAGGATAATAGGGGGAATGGGGATCGCTGTAATGCACCCAGAGAAAGAATTTCTCATCACGCTTCTTGTCCAGCCAGGGGAAGACCTGCTCGTTGATCTCTTCGGCAGTGGCGTAATACCTGCTTCTCTGCGGAAAACTGCCCTCATATTCGGCAAAACCTTGATCCAAGCCGTATTGTGCCTGCAGCACACCCAGGGAAACGAAGGCGGCCGTGGCGTATCCTCTTCCGCTTAAGACCTCCGCCACCGCGACCGCCGATCCCCGTTCCTTGAAATTTTCTCCATTGTTATAGATCGACAGCTCGTTCGGAAGCTGGGAGTAAAACATAGCCGCGTGAGCAGGCAGGGTTATGGGAATCAAAGAATAACAGTTTTCGAAAAGGATCCCCTCTTCCGCCAGCGCATCCAGATGCGGGGTTTGGGCATGGCTGGGGTCATAACAGCTAAGATAGTCGGCCCTCTGGGTATCTAAGGTGATAAGGAGGAGATTTTCACTGCCGGCGGTGCGGCGACAGTGCGTCAAAAACAGACATCCCCCTAACCAAATCGCAAAAAACGCAATCACTATCCATGGCCGGCCAATATATACAAACAGGGATTTCCTTTTTTGCCATACCCTGGATTCCTTACCATTTTCCGCGATTCTCACCTGTTGATGTCCAGATTTATAAATATCACACGCGAGACGACGAGGTCAACGATGCCAAAAGAGAATGCTGGGATTATGGCCTATGAGCCTCTGCCCGAGATGAAAGTGATTCACCGGTGGCTCGGAGACGACTTTTGTGTGGTAGGAATTAGGTGTTATGGATCCATGGCGGGAATCTATTGCAATAAAAAGAGGTTGGGCATAAATCGCGGCGATGCTATAATTCCGTCCGATGAGGCGAGAGTTCCAACCTATCGCCATCGGGTTTTGGGGAGTCGCGATCCCACTCGGTCTTTCGGTACTCCTCTACTGCCGCACATCGGCGGAACGTGTGGCTGTCGGATTGGCATCTGTGATGTTCTTGCTATTGGGACTTCTCATCTCGAGAGCGAGGCCATGAACCTGGCGGTCATAGATTGGGTGTTGGTGTTCTGGTACCTGATCCTGGCCGTCGGGATCGGCCTTTATTATTCCAGGCGGGCGGGGCGCAGCATCTCGGATTTCTTCGTCAGCGGCCGCAGTCTTCCCTGGTGGCTGCTGGGAACCTCCATGGTCGCCACCAGCTTTGCCGCCGACACTCCGCTGGCGGTAACCGGCATCGTCCTCAAGGATGGAATATCTGGAAACTGGTTCTGGTGGAACTTTCTGTTTGGAGGCACGCTGACGGTATTTTTCTTTGCTCCCCTCTGGCGCCGGGCCGAAGTGTTGACGGAGGTGGAGTTCGTCGCCCTGCGCTATTCCGGAAAATCCGCCTCATTCCTGCGTGCCTTCAAGGCCTTGTACTTGGGTATTCCGGTCTCCGCCATCATCTTCGGTTGGGTGACCCTGGCCATGGTGGAGATCTTCCGCGTGGTGTTCGCCATCAGCGAAATCAGCGCTCTCAGCATCTGCCTCCTGATCACCATCTTTTACACCGTGCTATCCGGGCTGTGGGGCGTGGTGACCACGGATATCCTGCAATTCGTCATGGCGGTTGCGGGTGCCGTGATCCTCTCGGTGGTCTCGGTCGAATCGGCCGGAGGGATCGGATCATTTCTGGAGTCGCTTCGTTCGCTCTCCCTTCAGCACGGCCGGAATTATCTAT
>Ga0180438_10002966_pt1 | contig 26470 bp, 20 predicted proteins | sample SS_ome_12_FD_132455 | JGI IMG/M metagenome (GOLD analysis project Ga0180438, IMG submission 132455) | Hypersaline lake sediment archaeal communities from the Salton Sea, California, USA - SS_3_D_2 metaG | ecosystem: Environmental > Aquatic > Non-marine Saline and Alkaline > Hypersaline >... | reverse complement strand
AGAGGAACGAAAGGTAACTTCTAAACAGGTGTAGGTACACGCCATTTTTTTGCAATCCCTGAAAACAAAGATCATATGCGCCTATACAAGAATCTGTTTACCTACCCTTGACAAACGCCAGGTGAGCGGAGCGAACCAATGACGCCGAAAGTCCAATGACAAGTTCTACAGAGTCTCAATGACGTGAGCGAAGCGAACAACTGACCAATGACAAGTCCTCAAAAGCCTCCATGACGTGAGCGGAGCGAACAACTGACGCCGAAGGCAAATGACAAACTCTCAAAAGAGCTATCGCTTCGGAAACGGTCTTCCCCTGTAATTGTCGATAAAATAACGTTTCACCAGCTTTGGATTCGTGATAATATCGTAGAATTTTTCAAGATATTTCAGGTTCCTCTTTTTTATTTTCTCCGGCAAAGGGGAGAAGTTCTGGAAAAGGGAGAATATTTCTTTTTTGTGTTTATGAAAAATTGCAAAGGTACGGTTAAATTGTGCTTCATTATCGCAAAATCCCCGATACAACCGTTCCCTCACCGATCGAATAGGCAGGGCAAGGTCAGGCCGTGCATAATGGGCATCGATCAGACCACACTGATCAAAATCAAAGGGCACAGGGACGTATTTGGGATTGTTCCCAATGGTGAGCAACCTCATATTGTGACTGGACCGGATGGACCAGTCGGTATTGCCGATCATGTATTCAAATACCGATACAAGGGTTGAGGTTTCAAAATCAGCCTGCTCCGGTTGGATACTTGTGATGTTAACGGTTTCTGCATTATTCCGCCTGGCCATTTGCTTGTAATCCTCAATAAAAAAACCGTATTTGGTAAAAGATTTTTCCTTTTTCTGGGAATCGATATAAGTGATCCTGGCCATACGAACCCGGAAGCTAAGATCCGTAAGGAGATTGTAGATTTTATAGATCAGGTATTCCTGGAGCGCATAATCTTGATAGAAAGTTGGTTTGTTTTTGCAGTGGACCACCAACTTTAGTTTTTCCTGTTTTTCAAATATGGTATTCGGGATTTGGGAGGTATCAAATTTAATTTTAAAGGGCGGTACCAGGCACTTCAACATCTGCCGACGCAATCGCCCCCTCACTCTTATTTCTATATCCAGGGTAACCCGTTTGCCACCCGGATCAACGTACGAAAGTTTGGCCGGATGATAGTCCCGTGACTCGCCCCGGTCTTTTTTAAATTTATTTATATCGTATTCCAGGTCCAGGTCGAGAATCTCCTCCGACTCGAAAAGTCCGGGTTCTTTTTTCACGTCAGCTTCCTGGTTTCCCCCTGTCAACGACAGGGACAATATTAAAATTAAAACGAAAAAGCAACATTTCTTCATATGTGTATTCATCATAATATACAAACTATAAACGATTTATCTTTTTTTTTCAACGAAATTTTTCATTCTAAGTTCAAAGTTCAAGGTTCAAGGTTCAAGGCCCCTTTTACGAGCTTTAAATATTAACTGTGAAAGGAAAGAAGATTTTTTCAATAACGTTTAGTTCCTCAACTTTGAACATTGAACATTGAACATTGAACATTGAACTATAACGCTTGACTTTACGATGGCTCTCATCTATTATTTTAATGAATGAAAAATATCTTTGCCCCGATTTTTCTGGTCAGCCTATTGCTGCTGCATCTGAGTCATCATCTTAATATAAATATAGACGGTGTCATTATTCACCCCATTATGGTGGTTTCTTTTTTTACTGCCATTGGTTTCTTTATTCTTAGAAAGTTTAAATTGAGTTATATCTTTATCGTGCTTTCCATCGGTCTGTTAATTACAGCCCAATTTTTAAAGGAGAAGGATGAATTTTACCGGGTCACCCAATCCACTGTACCGGGAAAAGAATATATTACCATTTATGGAAAACTGGAAGCGTTCCCGGAAATCGGTCCTGAGCATTCATTCCTGTACCTGGAAACCAACTCTCTTGAATATCATCGGAAGAAAATTTTTAAAAATTTATCCCTCAGGATCAAAGTAAAAGGTGACCTTCAGTACCTTTGCAGGGGGGATCATATAATCATTAGTGCCCGGATTTATAAAAATCGATTCAACCGGAACTTCTTTCCCAATAGTATGGAAGATTACGTCCTATACAAAAACATTCATTTTAATGGGTATTGTAAATCCGCCCGAATGGTAACCCTGGAGGAAGAAGGTTCCCTGGTATGGCAAATCATTGGCAAGTGGAGAAATAAGATAAGAGGCGTGATTGAGAAAAAATATACGAAAACAAAACCAAATACAGAAGGGGAGTTGGACAAAAAAGGCGTGTTTCTCCAGGCCATTCTTTTGGGAGAGCGGGGGAAACTAAACAATCCACAAAAAGAGCAGTTATTAAGTGCCGGAGTCTACCATTTTCTTGCTATTTCCGGTGCCCATATCGGTATCATTGCACTTTTTTCCCTGGTATTCCTAAAATTTTTACACGTCTCCTCCAGGAAACGATATATTATCACCGGGCTTCTTTTAATCCTGTTTTTAATTCTTTCCGGGTTTAAAGTATCAGCGGAGCGGGCGGTGTTGATGGCCATACTGATTTTTATCGCCCGGATTCTTTACCTGGAGATCAATATTTTTAATATTATTTCCCTCTGCGGATTAATCATCCTCATCCGAAATCCTTCGCAGTTCCTGGATGCCGGATTTATCTTAACCTTCACCCTTACAGCGGCCATCGCTGCGGGTCGGCCTATTTTTCTTCCATTGATGGAAAAAATAAAAAAACTTCCTCAATCCATAAAGGAAATATTGTCAGCCAATGTTTCCGCTTCCATAGCAGCACTGCCGCTTTCGCTCTTTTTCTTTAAGCGATATTCCTTTGCCGGGTTCTTTGCCGGATTACTACTGCTCCCTTTTACCGCTATTATAACAGCCCTCGGGATTTTACTCATCCCCCTGGCACCCCTCTCCCCCACCCTCTCCCATATCTTGTTGACAATTATCGATATCCCGCTGTATTTATTCTTCTTTATTGTGAAACTTTTTTCAAAAGCTGCTGGTTTTTTTAATATTTTCAGGGCCTCCCCTCCGATTCTTTTGGTGCTTGCCATTTTAACTGCCTTTTACCTTTTGGCTGTCAGCCGATCCAGCATTCATAAAATCCTTCTCAGCTTAATTATTCTAGTGGGTATATCCTATATGTCCACAACTATTTTTTTCTATGAACCTGAGAACCTGGAAGTGTTTTATTTGGATGTGGGCCAGGGGGATTCGGAAGTGGTGGTTTTTCCCGGGGGTGACGCTCTCTTGATTGATGGAGGCGGTACCTATTATTCCGATTTCCAGGTGGGACAAAAGATTGTTCTCCCCTTTATCCTGCAAAAAAAAATAAAAATAAAATGGGTGGCAGTGTCTCACTTTCACCCGGATCATGTCAGGGGAATTACTGAGATTATCCATATCATCAAACCTGAAGAGTTGTGGATTTCTTCAGAAGCCAAAGAAGATTTTTTTTATAATCAATTGATCCAGGCCATCCCTGAATCTGTTAAAATAAAAAAGCTGCATGCTTCCTTTAATAAAAAGATCGGAAATTGTATCGTTGAATTTCTATATCCGGAGCAATTGATTACAGAGACCCGTTCTCACAACAACCATTCCCAGGTTTTTAAAATATCCGACCCCCATAACGCCTTTTTATTTACCGGGGACATTGAAAAAGAGGTTGAAGCCCACCTGGTAGAAGTGGGATGTTCAAAACTCCGATCAACGGTAATAAAGGTGCCGCATCATGGTTCACGGACGTCCTCCACCCGTGAGCTTTTAACGTGTGTCAACCCGGAGTGGGCGATTTTTTCGTATGCGCAGAACAACCGGTTTAATTTTCCCCATGAAGAAGTCAACCAAAACTACAAATTCCAGGGGACAAAATACCTCTCCACTGCCCGCAGTGGAGGAATAAAGATAATTTCCCTGCCCCATTCAATTGAAATTGAGACATCGAGATAGAAAAGGAGGTTAAGTCTTTTTAATCACCAGATACCGGGAATGAGTTTATATTTGACTTTCTGGCTATATTCCACGTAACCGGTTAGTTCTTCTTGCAGTGTTTTATCTTCCAGGAATGTACGAATAATTATCAGGACTAAACCCAAAGCCGTGGGAATAAGTGCCCATAAAGAGCCCAGCACCAGGGGGCCTGATAAACTGTATAAAATACCGCCCACATAACCAGGGTGCCGGACAAAACCATACGGCCCATCCTGGCAAACCGTGTGACCTCTCTCTTTTTGAATACGAACCACAGTGGAGAAAAACGCATTGGCCCGTTTGGCCCAGATGAAAATACCTTGCCCCAGTATATATACTAAAATGCTTATTACATAAACAAATACCGGCAATTGCGAAGACCACCCCAGGCGACCGGCATCCAGGCATGCGAATAGTATGCCCAGGATGAAAGCAGGAGTGGAAATAATAAAATATATTTTATCCCACCGTTTCATCCCTTTCCCGGGTTTCAGGCGTTCACGGATAAGCTCCGGTTTATTCGACAGTGCAAAAAACGTTATGACCAGGGCGCATATATTGATGCCGTTGTATACCCACCCTTGCCAGTAATCCAATCTTCCGGCAGCTAAAAAAATAATTACCACGAATACCAGGATACCCAGAAGGCTTCGCAAAATCAATTTAAAACTTAAAGGTTTTCCACTATTCTGATTTTCATTATTTTCTGTCATACCCCTTAAATATCACAAATCAAGAGAATGATCAACATTGGCATTTGTCCCCTGGTTAGAATCTCACTAAGATAAGAATAAATTCGAAGCACGAAATCCGAAATTCGATACTACTCTGCGGAGTGGCTCCGCTACGTAGCACGAGAACAAATTCAAATGACCAAAATCTAAATGACCAAAACAAAAACTGCAACAACAAACAGTTTGGAGCTTTTGTTTTTAATTTTGAACATTTGTATTTTGGATTTGTTTGAAACAACGCGATTTCGATATTCGTAGTTCGGATTTGTTATCCTTATCTTAGTGGCATTCGTGTCAGGCAATTCTTTCCCTCGTTTTTAAAACATATATCAGGGATAGGGTGAAAATTTGCCTGTTTATCAAAACTCCCTTTTTTTATTGCTTATCTATTTATTCTGCTTAATCAAAATTTTGTCACCGCTGTGTAAATCGTATCCAAAGAGAATAGGATGTAACTCTCGGTAAACCTTTGATTTAGGTTTCTGTTTACCCTGTCCCAGTGGTACTAATGCATCCCACCAGCTAATCCCTGTATCTAACACTAATGGCTCAGGCAATTGCGCCGAAGCAGCCTGAACATCTATTGAAGGAAGAATGTGAGAAATCACATACTCAGCACGAGGTTTGATTCGTTCATGACCAACCCGACCCCGTTCAGCAGTACTGATAATATAATCAGGACCTAATCCTGTTATCCCTTGATCGTATTGGACACCATACCGAAACGTCATAAGATACTCCTCAGCTAGCATTGCATAATCTTCCCTTTCCGTACTGTAGTTATATGTATTGGTTGCCTTATCAGGAAAGAAAAAATCACTCACTATTTCTGGTGTATAACTCCGCTGTAGTTGTGTTGCGGTTTCTCCATGAAACATCACTTCTCCAAGCCCAAACATCTCTTCAGATGACAATGCATATAGCTCCGGTATATAAGCAGAATCGATGGTGTTCTCATTTGAAAATGTCCAGGGATAATCAGTATCAGCCGCGGCAGCCCACGCTCTTGAAGGAAAATAATCATTTGCATGGGCTAATTCATGATAAAAAACGCGTAATACATAATATTGAGAATCTTGAAGGGTACGAATTTGTCGGGATTCGATTGGGGGATCGGTGAAAGCGTATTCGTTATTCTTCACTATTCTCCATGGATCTCTGAATTGAAGATCTTTGCTATAGTCGCTGCGGAAATCAGGTGTATGATCAAGTGTGTCTCTTTCTTCTGGAGTTACCCAAAAGTATTTACCATCTATATAAATCGCCCCGGTACCAGCCCAGAAAAATGAGGGCTTAATATCGTAAGAAATCACGATGCAAGTTGTGGCTCCAAGCAAATTCTTAATATCGTTATACACATCGACTTGCTCTAGAAAATCTCTAAATCGTTTCCCCATCCAATCGTGAGAAACTAAAACTCGATCCATAATATCGTCTACTGTTGGTGACGCATTTTGGCTTCCTATAAAGGGCAGTGTTCCTAAGTTACAATATTCAGTGTTGGTATTTGAATATATGTACTGGCTAAGTCTGTCAGCGTAAGGACTATCCGCATTGTATGGGTAGACATCAGCCAATGAAATATCTTCAAATCTACCAGAGGTAAAATGACTATCGGGATCAATATATTCCTCTTCAACTAAAATATATACAATATCACTGGCCTGATTCCCCTGGTCGTCACTGGCGTCAACTCTAAACTGAAGTATGACGTCGTTGGTAACGCTGGGGGCTGTGAAAAATATTGCCATCTCATTATTATTTTGCAGCGCCACAGCAGGTCCGGCCGTTTGAGTCCAGTTTACACTGGTAATGTTGCCTGGAAAATTATCATACGCATAGAGTGTCATTTTGGCTTTGGCATTAGCTTCATGGTCAAGTCGTGCGTTGATGTAAACTTCCGCGTCGTCTGATGCAATGAATGAGTAATCCGCACTTCGAGCAACACCAGTGACATCCATGAAAGTTACATTAAATGTATAATTACCAGCTTCCGGGACATCAAATCCAATAACTTTTCTATTAGCGCCAAGAAAGTAAACGGTTGGCCCACTGGTTTGCTGCCAAAGGATATTGGTGATATCAGATTCAGGCGCTAGTAAAACCAATCCGATTGATTCGCCAACCAGTGCGGTATGGTTCGCTGGACCTAAAATAGAGATATCGTAAGCGTCAGGTGGATTACTTGAATTCCACGAACCGGGTTTACAGGCAACTAACGATAGCAGAATAAACAAAAATATAATACTTGGTTTATGCATATTTATACTCCCAGATTCAGTGAGGTTTTTGTGCCACAAAGAACTCGTACGCATAGTATTCCGAATACTTACGGTGGAGTTCTATTTCCTGTACGAGCAGGGCCAGTAATTCTAGCGCCTCACCATCTTGCGCGTATTTTGGCTTGAGTGAATTCGCGTGTGCTTCCATGGGTGTGTAGAAATCATCCCACCAGGCTTCGTCGGGGAGGGTGAAATGATCCACCAGGTCGAAATCACAGCGTTCGATCGTGGCCAGGATGTCCGCCACCCAGCCCATTTTTGGATAGTCCCGTTCAAACATCGCCAGCACGTCGGCCGGTGGATTTGTCTTTCTCCACACCGCATCCGTGAAGGCCAGATGGCCACCCGGTCGCAGCAGCCGCCGGCAGATTCGGAGAGCGGGCTCAATGCCGATGCTGTATAGCGCGCCTTCGGACCAGATGAGATCGAAACTCTCGGGTTCAAAAGGCAGTGAAGCCATGTCTCCTTTGATCGGCCGGATTCGGTCTGCCAGACCGCGCCTGGCGATGGTCTGCTCAAGCTGCGCGATCCAGGGCGCATGGTTGTCCACGGCGATAATCGAGCCAGCTGTGAGCTCCGCCAGTTGGAGAGTCTGTCCACCGGAACCGCAGCCCAGGTCCAGGATGGCCGGCGCGGGCGGTAAGTCCCGGCAGAGCCCCAATGCCCTGGCTGCGCACTCGCAGTTGCCGGGTCCCTGGCGGGGCATGGCAGCGAAAACTTCCAAGAATATGTCCCAAAAACGCTGCGTCAGTTCAGTCATGGCGTCAATTGCTCCTTTAACAACAAGATAAACCGCTCATATTTTCCCATGGTTGCTCCTCTTTTCAATTCCTTTTGTTTTAGCGATTGAATCTCTTCGTGCGTGCCATTTTTGAAATATGCTTCCAACGTTTTTTCGGATTGGCAGAAGCTGCTTTATCCTGCTTTCTTTGGTTGTATTCGATCTCCTTTTTCATTTTTAAATAGTTTTTCAACCGTTCATCGGATAGATTTCCCTGATCCATCGCGTGGATAACATGGCACCCGGGTTCTGATTGATGGGAACAGTTGGAAAAACGGCATTTCTTCGAAAGCTCCTTAATATCGGAGAAAGTATCTTCCAAACCTTCTTCCGTGCACCAAAGAGCGACCTCGCGCATTCCTGGTGTATCGATCACAATAGCTCCGTTTTCTGTTAAGAGCATCTGTTTTCGTGATGTGGTATGGCGTCCTCTACTGTCTTTTCCCCTGACGCTTGTTACGGCCAGAAGATCTTTCCCTATGAGAGCATTAATAATGCTCGATTTCCCTACTCCGGAAGAGCCCACAAAGGCCGTTGTTATCCCTTTTGAAAGATATGTTTTTAATTGTTCCAGTCCTTCTCCGGTATATGTACTTAAAAACAGTGTTTCGGTTTGATAGAATCCCCGTTTCAGCTCAGACAGAACCGCCTCGCGTGATGAAAGCAGATCGGATTTATTCATAATAAGCAGAGGTGTTATTTTGCTCTCAGAGCAAAGGGTGACATACCGTTCCATGCGGTGGATATTATAGTTAGCGTCAAGGCCGGTGACAATACATAGGATATCAATGTTGGTGGCAATGACCTGTTCTTCGATCTGTTTTCCTGCTGATTTTCGAGACAATACGGTTTTTCTCGGGAGGAGATGGTGAATAATCGCATGGGAGTCAGCCGGAAATTCCTGAACGCACACCCAATCCCCTACAGCAGGGAGTTGGCTTTTTGTTTCGGATTCATGAATGAATTTTCCTGATAATTTCGCGAGGAACTGCCCCTTATTGGTGATAACATCATAATAGTGTGGATATTGGCTGGTAATTCGCCCTGGGACATAGGATGTATTTGATCCCTTATATTGTGTTTCAAAATATGCATTCCATCCAAAATCTGTGATCGTATTCATGGTTACTTTTTCGTCTTCATGATCCATAGAATCGTTCCTGTAACATCGTAAGAGCACCGAATACGTGCGGGATGAAGATCAGCTTTTCCGGAGAGTATAGGTCTCCGACATCTTCATTGATCGTACCATCTCTATCTAGTAAAAACATAGGAAATTCGTTTTACCTCCATATGTTTATTGTAATGTGAGATACCTTGATTGTCAAGTAATCTAAGCAATAATCAGTAAAAAACCGGGAACTATAACTCCCAACTGCCCGCAGTGGATGAATAAAGATAGTTTCCCTGCCCAACTCAATCGAAATTGAGACATCGAGATAAAAGAGGAGGTTAAGTCTTTTTATTGGTCTCTTTTTCATCTCTAATTTTTTTAAGATATTTGAGGTCTTCAATATCTTTAGTCCGACCTGCCGCTTCTTTCATCTTAATCATGTGCTCAAGAGATGGAAAATAGACCTCAGTATCTCCAAATCTTGATTTGATTTTGCTCCCCCAGATTTCCTCGAAAGTAACTCCTTTAACAAAAGGGTGAATGTCTGCTTCAACAATATATTGCCTGATCAACAATTTATTTTTGAGTAAATCATCATAGGAGATATCGGTTAAATCATAACCAAATTTAATAAGCGCTGATTTCACTCTTTTTATATTTTCCGATTCAGGCCTAACAAAAATATCTATATCAAGTGTTGCACGGGCATATCCGTAGACAGGAAACGCGGTCGCTCCTATGACAACAAAGTCAACCTTATTTTCGTTTAATAATTTCAGGAGTTTTTCGGTGTCCATGGGCATATAATAAATTTTTCATCTCCCTGCTTTTTTTCTCCATTAGCTCAAAACGTTCCTGAACACTTAGAGAAAGCAAATACTGTAATTCAAATTCTATCTCCTTTTCCTCATCGTGGCTTTTCATTAAAAGAACATTTTTTCTTTTCTTTTTTACTCCCATAGTACTATTTTATCATAAGTAGGACAAAATATGAAGCACTTCCAAAGTAACTATTCAGTTTTGAGAAATAAAATGCTATCATGCGTTTATGATTGAACGAGCCTCAGGGAGGTGTTCCGTAGGACACCGGACGGGCGAGTGAAACATAAACTGCATGATAAGTTTTTCCAAAACTGAATAGTTACCTTCCAAAATTTTTCATTTGAAACGATTTTAATCTTCCCGCAAAGTTCAATAGAAACCTGAAGCTGAGAGCGGAAAGAAAAAAATGACTCATTCAATTGTTGACTTTCCACCTGGTTTTTTTTAATATATTCAATCATGAAGAAAAAAGGGCCCACAGAACACACAGAATACACAGAAGGATACAGAACTTTTTTTTGTCATGATCTCCCAGTATTTTTTCTGTGTATTTCTGTGTATTCTGTGGGATCTTATTTAAAAAGGAGGATAAATTGGGGATATATAACGATAAAGAAGAGATGAAAACGATTCTATCCCATCTTTGGGAAAAGATATTTAATACCCCTGAAATTGTAAATAGTGTCTCAGGTGAAAAACTTGTTGTACGGTTTAGATATTCAGATCTAAAAACAGATCTTTATATCGACCTGAGTAAAGATACTCCAACGTTTTACTGGGACCCGGATCACGACGTAAAGATCGATGTGGATATGATACTCTCCTCTGAAACCAGTCATAAGTTCTGGATGCAAGACCTTAACGTTCCCCTTGCCATTGCCTCCCGTAAAATTATCGCCAAAGGATCGATACAAAAAGCCTTAAAACTCATTCCAGCATTAAAACCCGCATTTCCTATGTACCCTGAAGTCCTGACTCAACTGGGTAGAGAGAATTTGCTTATTAAAAAGAAAAAAAGAAAGAAAAAGAAGAAATGGGGGGTAACGCTATTCAATCGTTTAAAGAAAAAAAGAGTTAACCTGGAATCAATACCATCATTCCCTATGTTTTATTCAGAAGAGTTAACAAAAGAAAAAAAAGGAAAAAAGTCCCGGGAAAAACGCACGGTTACTGAATTGGATATTCTAAAGGTTATGTGCACCATCCGCGCATTTGAAACACATTGTTCACAGGCGTTTCGCAAAGGGGATATACCAACTGAGGCGATTCATCTTTCCATTGGTCAGGAAGCAATTGCCGCAGGGGTCTGCTTAAATTTAAGGGAGACAGACTATATCAATACCACTCACAGGGGGCATGGTCATATCATTGCAAAGGGAGCCGATTTAAATCGGATGATGGCAGAACTATATGGGAAATTCGATGGTCTTTGTGAAGGTAAGGGTGGCTCCATGCACGTAACAGATCGATCATTGGGCATTCTTGGTGCAAACGGAATTGTTGGCGCAGGTTATCTCCTGGCCATGGGGGCAGGGTTTTCCATTAAATATGAAAAAAGAAACGACATATCCGTTGTTTTTGCGGGTGACGGTTCTGTAAACCAGGGCATGTTCCATGAGGCAATGAACATGATCGCACTCTTTGATCTGCCGGTTTTGATCATTATTGAAAATAACTTATACGGCGAATTTACTCCAGTGGAACGACATTCAGCACAAACTGAACTTTTTAAACGAATACAGGCATACAATATCGAATCCTGTCGCATCAATGGTAATGATGCAGCAGCGGTTTTTAAAGAGGTTGGAGCGATCATTCAGAAAATGAGAGAAGATGGGAAACCTCGCGCGGTTGAACTGATGACCTATCGCTGGCACGGTCATATGGAAGGGGAACCTGAACTCTACCGCACCACAAAAGAAAAAGAAAAATATAAAAAGGAAGACCCCATCCAGCAATACAAAAACGAGCTGCTCAAAAACAAAATCACCGTCACCAGCAAAGAGATCCTGGAAAAGATGGATCAGGAAATTGAGAAAACCATTGCACAATCGGTGGCATTTGCAAAAAAATCACCTGCGCCTGACATATCCGAACTGTGTACAAAAATCTATTTCCCTGACAATCGTTCCCTTTTTGAAGGTGATTTCCCAGAAATTACAGATGGGAAGGAAATGTCAGTTGCACAAGCCATTAACCAGGCACTGGCTGAAGAAATGGAAAGGGATGGGAACGTCTTCCTGTGGGGAGAGGATGTTACCCTGGGAGGGTATTTTAGTGTAACCGAGGGATTGGTCGATAAATTCGGAACAGGTCGAATCATAGATACACCCATTAGCGAAAATGGAATCATAGGGGGTGCAATAGGCGCGGCAATGACAGGGATGAGACCGGTCAGTGAAATCCTATTTGGTGATTTTCTTACCTGCTGCATGGACCCGATTCTAAACCAGGCCGCAAAGCTGAGATATATGACTGGTGGTCAGGTCTCAATCCCCCTCACCATCAGAACACCGGTTGGCAGCGGTATCGGCATGTCGGCTCAGCATTCCCAATCGATGGAGCGATTTTTCTTTGGTATCCCCGGTCTCATTGTGGCTGCACCCTCTGATGCATACACGGCAAAGGGATTACTAAAATCAGCGATTCGATCAAACAATCCCGTTATCTTTTTTGAACATAAATTGCTCTATGCCAACAGCGGATTAACACCCGTTGGAGAATATACCCTCCCCCTTGGGAAAGCCCGGATTGTTAAAAAAGGGGATGATTTAACCATTGTTACTCATTTGCTGGGAGTCTCTGCAGCAATGGACGCAGCCCGACTCCTCTCAAAAATTGGCATTGACGTCGAAATTATCGACCTGCTTACGCTGTACCCGTTAGATACAAAAACAGTGCTTGACTCAATCGCTAAAACCGGTCTTCTGGTAACCATCGAAGAAGGAACCTTTACAGGAGGAATCGGCTCAGAGGTCATTGCTCGTATATCGACTGCTGGATTTAACCTGCTAAAACGTGCGCCACTTCGAATTGCCGCCCCTGAATGCCCGGTGCCTTATGCTAAAAACCTGGAAAACGAAATGATGCCAAATCCGCAAAAAATTGCTGAGTTAATAGAAAAAATGGTGATTTGAAAGAGAAAGAACCCTGAGAATAAGGAGGTTTTTTAGGAGATTTAAATGAAAAGACGAAAAAAACGGAAAAAGGAAAAGACGATTTTCCTCTCATGAGGATAAAAAATGGCTGTTACAAAAAAAGAAAAAGATTATATCTGGAAATTTAGAAAAAAGAAAAGTGCCAGACAAATCGCCCGAGAGCTTGGTCTGAAACGAACTGAGGTAGAAAAAGTGATAATACAATTAAAAGAATCCGGAAAACCGCAAAAAAAACAGGAACAACCATCTTTACCGCCTGTTGATGTGGATGTTGATATTGATGAAGCATCCCTATTAAAAAGAAACGACTATTACTGGGCATGTTTAACGGCTCTGGTTGCCTTTGTGGTGCTTCTGTTAACAACAGCGCCAGATCTAACGGGCGAGGATGCGGGTGAACTCATCACAGCCGCCTATACACTGGGAGTGGCCCATCCCCCGGGTTATCCACTCTGGTGTATGCTCGGTAAACTATTCACAATAATAATACCAGTGGGAACAATTGCATTCAGACTAAATGTCATGTCAGCCTTTTTTGCCGCAGCAACCATATTCTTTCTCTTCCTGGTCATAAGAAAACAAACGAAAAATAGGATTATCGCAGCCAGCACTTCTCTTTTATTCGGGTTTTCCTTTGAATTCTGGTCAGAGAGTAACATCGCAGAAGTTTATACGCTTAATTCCTTCTTCATCGCTATCTGCCTCTTCCTCCTCCAACTCTGGAATGAAAAACGCTCGAATCATATCCTCTACGCCCTGGCATTGATGTGTGGTCTTGGCTGTACGAACCATCACACCATGGCTCCCCTTTCAATTCTCTTTGTTTTATACATCTTCTTTAAGGCGCGCCGCCACTCTCCCCTATCCTTCAAGGTTATGGGTATTGCCCTTTTATTTTTTATATTGCCACTTTTTATCTATCTATACCTCCCGATACGGAGTCAGGCAAATCCCTATATGAACTGGGGTCAACCCGATACAATAAAGAAATCACTCCAACATGTCCTGCGTAACCAATACAAAATACCCTCACACGTTGTTTCTGTTGGCCCTGAATATCAACGAACATGGAGACGGTTTGGCAAACAAATGATTGTTTATGCCTTTGCATTCGTTAAACAATTCACCTGGGGATTATTCTGGCTTCCAATGCTGGGGCTGTGGATTCACTTTCGCCAGAAAAACCTCGAATTCTATCTCCTTTTATCAATATTTTTACTCACATCCATCGGCTTTATCATCTTCTCGAATTTTATGCCTGATCTGGAAGGTATCCATGCCAATGATTTCCTCTTCATTCCTTCATATATGGTTGCAGCATCCTGGATGAGCATCGCAATCCATTGGCTCTGGAAAATATGCAGAAAAAAAATCATTTGGAGACCTTTACCTACGCTAGCAGTCATGATAATGCTGCTTCTGCCTATTCCTAACCTGCTTAGTAACTTTCACACCAATGATAAAAGTAACCACTATTACTCAATCGACTTCGGCCGCGCACTGATGAATACCATGGCTGAAGGAGCCATTATCTTTCCACAAGGAGACCATAAGATATTTCCTTTACTCTATCTCCAGGGAGTACTTGGGATGCGCCCGGATGTAACGATTGCCAATAAATATGGCCAGATTGAGAAACACCTCTATTCCGATTTAATGAACCCGGTCAAGAAAAAAGGCGGCTTTGTTGAACAAATCCCCCGGGGAGTCATTGAAAGAGAGATCATATTAAAAAACCCGAATCGGCCGATATACTTTTCCTACTATCGCAATATGAACGATCTGCCTGAATTCAAATTGATCCCTGAAGGTCTGCTTTACCGGGTCATCCGCAAATCTGATTTACCTGAATACCAAAAAAAAGTCTCTACTGAATACTGGAAAAAATACAAATTTCGCAACTTCGTTGATTCCGATATATCACATGAATATACTGCAAGGCTGATTATTATGGAGTACCACACCATGCGCGCTCAAAGCTACTTCGAAGAAAACAAAACCAAAGAAGCCTTCCAGCATTTAGACAACGTTAAAGAACACGCTGGCGGCAGATACAAAATATTAAATAACACTGGCAACATACTGGCCAGACGTGGATTTCTCAAGAAGGCTCTTGACTTCTTTGAAATATCGTTGTCTATGGCACCAGACAACCTGACAACCATTAACAACACTGCCAAACTATATTTTCTATTAAAGGACTATAATAATTATAAAAAGTACCTGGATCGTGTCCTGAAAATTGATCCAAACAACCGTGAGGCGAATGATTTAAAAAAACATATCCCAACAACCAATAATCGAGGAGACACTTGAGAATAAGGAAGTTTTTTAGGAGATTCAAATGAAAAGACAAAAAAAATGGAAGCAGGAAAAAACGGTTTTTCTAGCCATCCGGTTCGAGGGAATCCAGCATGATTAATGCGCTGCAGCACATCGGGCTTGGAGTAACCAATGCGGCAGAGGTATATTCTTTTTATCGAAGAATCCTTGGATTCAACCTGAAAATAGCCGATATCGAAAATGACTTTGAGCAGATGGCGCCCCTGTTGGGCAAGTCGGAAAAAATGAGGATCATCATGGCGTTGAACAGCCGCGGCGGTGGCGCTTCCGAATTTGTTGAACACATTTCAACCGTTCCCAGGCAAGGTCCGGAAAAAATCAAATGGGGCGATATCGGCTTTCTTTCCAGCGGCTACCAGGTCAACAATCTTCCGGCGATTGTCCAACGAATGGAAAAAAAGGGTGTCCGGTTTGTTATCCGTTCCCATTCGTTTGAAATTAGGGACGGTAAAAGCTGCCAATCCGCTTTCTGTTATGACCCCGAAGGAAACCTGGTCGAACTGGTGGAAATTGATTTCGATAAATCCGCTAAACCAAAGGTTTCCGGTCTGGCCCAGGTAACCATTGGAGTCACAGATATGGAGCAGTCACTGGCGTTTTATGGTGATATTTTGGGTTATGATCATGTACTGCTGGACCATACAGGAACAAATCAGGAACTGGCCCCGTTATTTGGCGAAGGAATCTCCTTTCGGCAGGTTTTGTTAAACAGAAGTCAGGGGTCCACAAGTGTATTTCCCATGCTTGACGGCGGCAGGCTTCGGCTGGTGCAGACACTAAACCATCAGGGACGTAGGATATACCAGGATCGGCGCTGGGGGGATATCGGACAAATGGAGTGCTGCTTCGATGTTAGTGACATTCACGAGACGGTCGAGTATCTGCAATCGAAGAACGTGGGAATTGTGCTTCCACCCACTTTTTTGAACATGGGTTCGGGTTCCAGCGGTTTTTTTGCCTATATCAGGGACCCGGATGGAAACCTGATTGAAATTGTGGAGGTCAAGAAAATTGCCTGGCTGCCTCCCAGGATAGTATCTCCTCTTCTGCAGCTTCTTTCTCCCTGCTTTTCCAAAATAATTCGTTAAACCGCACCAAACACTCACATAAAATTGGTTCTATCTCTTCCAATATCTACTGGACCTATCCAATTATAAATTTAGGGATGTATTTATAGGGTACCTTCTCCGCTTCGCCTCTATAAAAAAGAACCAAAAGATCAATATCGGGATTGGAAGATTTGAAACTTTGCAATTGTTGACTCTTTACATTGGCAGTCGAAAACTTTACTTCATACGCTTTATCATTAATTACAAAATCGATTTCCGCCCCTGCTTTTTTTCGCCAAAATTTGATCTCCTCAGGAGCCTGGGTTTCGACAAAATATTTAAATACCACGTTCTCCAACATACCTCCCTTATCAAGCCTTAGCTCCAATGGGGTGAAGTTCTTTATCAGCATATTCCGAATACCATTGTCAAAAAAGAAAACCTTTGGCATCTTGCTGATCTCTTTGGATACCATTGAAAAAAATGGCGGGATAAGAGAGATACAAAACGTTTTTTTTAACACATGAAGATAATGCTCGACAGCACTCTGAGAAATACCGACTGTCTTACAAATCTCATTCTTATTGACCAGGTTTCCAACCTGGGCTGAAAGTAATTTCAAAACATTATAAAATTTATCTTCATATTTGATGCCGGAATCTTTGACATCCTTTTTCAGATAAGAATAGATGATGTCGTTCAATATCTCTTTTCTCAGTTCGTTATTCGTATTGGTCACAACCTCGGGAAAACCGCCGTACAATATGTAATCCTCGAAAAGTGCTTGGATTTCCCTGCGAATGGCAGGCTGAAATATGTCCACTCCATCAATGATACACTGCTGGTAAATATCTTCATCCCTGAAATGAATGTATTCCCTAAATCCCATGGAGTAAAGAGTATAAAGCCATTTCCTACCGCTGAGAGAATCATCGAACTTCTCATCAATGTAAAAGGCAGATGAACCAGATACAATTAACTTTATGTACTCCCGATGTTCATCATAAATGTATTTTAGAAAATTCGACGGATTTTTCAGGTACTGGATCTCATCGACAAAGACAAAGACCTTCCTTTCCACTGGAAGCAATTTTAGTAGATTTTTGGGGGATTCATTAAAGGGTGTCAAATAATCGGTGTCCTCAAGGTTAAAAAAAAAGGTTTCCACGTCATCTTTTTTCAGTTCGTTCCTTATTTGTTTCATTAATGTGGTTTTACCACTCTGCCGTGGGCCGGTTATCACAATAATTCGATTGTCCTTGTGCAATCGTTCCATTATCCTGGAAAAAAGAAATCTCTTTTTCATTTTCTGTTTTTACCTCTCAAGTAATAATAGTTTAACTTTTTTTATTTGTCAAGTAAAAATAGTTCAACTTTTTTTATTTGGTAAATGAAAATAGTAAGGCTTTTGCGCTCTCTATCTTTTCCCTTCGTGTCACTTCGCGTTCTTCATGGCTCTAATAACGGTTATTGATTATTGACCACTCATCTCTTGCAATATCCGGTTGAAGGCATTTTGAGGATTCTCGTTCTGCGTAATAGGTCTGCCAATCACCAGGTAATCACTGCCTGCATCCACTGCCATTTTTGGAGTAAACACCCGTTTTTGATCCCCTTTGGCCGCCCATTGGGGACGAATACCCGGAGTGACCAATATAACATCGGTACCGAAGCGCTTCCTGATAGGCTCGATTTCAAAGGGAGAACAAACAAAAGATGTTAAACCGCTGACCAATCCCAGTTCGCACAATCGCAAAACCGCATTTTAGTTCGCACAATCATATGATCCGGAAGGTAGAGAGTGTAAAAAGTGCGGATGGATCAGTTACTGAAACCTATGAAACCTACTATATATACAATGCACATAGTAAGATCGAGCGAATCATTTAAAAGATGGTTGATTCCGACGATTTGATCACTGAGTTTTATTATGATTCAATGGGCAATCTAACCGGTATGTCAATATGCATATTTTTTTACGCACTAGATTTGCATGTATTTTTACGCATTTGATAAAAAAATATATAAGGATGTTGGAATGTGCGAAACCCGAAGGATAAACCTAGAGGACAAACCTTTAAAATCCGGAAAAGCTTGGTTTATTAAAGTTCTCAAAAAATCGGGAGATACAATTTACTTTGCCAGCAAGCCGTCCGGAATAACGAATGGAGTTATCAGAGGAATGGCCTACACGCCAAGCGAGGAGAGGGAGATAGAAAACTCCTCCATTAAGAAAATTAAGAAAAAAAGGAAAAAAAATCTCTATAAGCTGGTCACCCATTCAGACAAAAAAACCTTGGTTCATTCCTATCGTAAGGCTGGTGAAAAGATCATTTATCGTACAGTGGAAGTTAAATTAACTACTATTTCGCTGTCAGAAGTTGATATGATATGGGTTAAAAAACTCAGCCCTGTGAGAGTAATTTTGGCAACCTTGGGTATTGCAACTGTGTTAGGGCTTATTTACGGTTTTCTGACATGGAGCCCACTCGATGGAGTTAATATCTTGTCTTTCCAGTAGGACAACCAGAAAGGAAAGAGTGTTTGTAGATATTTTGTGCAGCGATATACCTGCAGCAATTATGATTGTGCAAGTACAGAAATAAGCTTATCGCAGCCACCCTTTGTAATAAATTCCCTATGTTCACCTATTGTCTGAGAACCTTGCCCCGATATTTTGGAACACATAATTTCAGAGCCAGTCACCGCAAAGAATAATTTCAATATTTCTTTTGACTGCGGATTCGAATACCCTGATTTTCCCGGATGTTTCCTGCACCAGCCGAGAGAGTTCATCCATATCGCTGCGCCCAGGGCACCACAGGCATTGCCACTCAAGCCTATACCTCCGGCAAGTCCGGCAACCATAATCATTTCCTCATCACTGCCACCCATTTTTTTGACCACTTCAGAAGCGCAACTTACGGGCAGTTGTGGTAAATCTGTTGGTCCGTTAGCCAATCCTTCCTTTGCCGATTGTATTGCTTCCGGTGCCCATTTTTCTGCCAGGTTCATACAGAGAATGTTTGAAAAGCCACCGGGAAGGGATGCCAGCATGAATTTCAACAGATCAAATTTATTGCTGAAATCACAGGTGATATCCCGACAGTTGACGGATTTTGCCCTTTTGGAAAAGGATTTAACAAGGTGTTGGGTCGTGGTTATGGCTACTGCACTGGCTTTACCGCGATCACTGAACCGGCGAAAGGACTCCGCTCCCACAGCCAATGCAGAGCCCCAAAGCATCCCGCATTGATTTTGTGTACTCATTAGCCCACCAGCCAATGGATCTGAGGCAAGTTCCTCAGCCGGTTTTAGATGACTGAATTGGTGATTTAATAGGTAAAAGAATGTGCGGGAGCAAGTACCACATCTCATAAAGGTTTTTTTTGCGTCCGGTGGCAATGTTTTTGTGTTGCTCCCCAACACATTGGCCGTGTCAAACAACCTGTCGGAATTTATCATTAATGCGGCCGCACCTGTTGTCACGGCACCTGTTGTCAGCACCTTCAAAAATTTTCTTCGGTTCATTTTCGCTTTGGTCTTCATGACTCTACCTTAGGTTGGATTTTGTGGGTGGTTATTTTGCTTCTATACTTTATAAAGGCCCGACTTGAACCAATAACAAAGGGAATAATCATTATTAAAAGATAAAAAAAATCCCTCCCAAATCCAAAATCAAACTTAATCCTGGTTTTTATATCGTGAACCAAAATTAATGTGATATATGCAAAGGGCAGAAGAGAAAAAGATAGAATATTCCAAACTATATTTTTATTAAACCTTTGAATTTTGTTAAGAAAAATTGTCAAGGAAAGGCCGCACATCAACAGGGCAAAGATTAACGAGGGGAAAAATGACATCATTACTGATTTGGCGGACCCTTGACTTCCATAATTATCAATAATCGAATAAATGATACAAAAAAACAGGATAAATAGCGACGGGTTTATTACGGCCATTCGATAACTCTTGAATAAATTCATTATTTGTACTCCATTGTTATTCTATTGAATATTACTTATAACGATTTTAGGTAACAACGTAGGAAAATCCTTTTTCAATCATAATGAAATTTTAAGGGAATTATTGTTAATTGTCAATAGATTACTGGAATAGTTATCAAAATATTTATGTTATGGTATACCATAACATAAAAATCAACAAATTTATTCCTAACTTCTTTCTCTTCTCCCAGGTTGCGTTAGCGTAAAAGCCGCAATAGCGAATGAGCGATTCATAGGGATCGGGAATGTGCAGGCAACAAAGAAAGGTGGATGTGCAATATACTGAGCTATTTTCTCCCGTCCATCTGAACGATTCTCTTCTACTATAACCTTATTATAAACCGTGAAGCCCGGATGAGTCCATTTTTTTATTGACCACTAATTTCTTGCAATATTTGTTTAAAAGCCTTCGGTGGATTCTCATTCTGAGTGATAGGTCTGCCAATCACCAGGTAATCACTGCCTGCCTCCACTGCCATTTTTGGGGTAAACACCCGTTTTTGATCCCCTTTGGCCGCCCATTGGGGACGAATACCAGGGGTGACCAACGTGGCATCGTTACCGAAGCGCTTCCTGATGGGCTCAATTTCAAGAGGAGAGCAGACAAAGGAGATTAAACCGCTGGCCAATCCCAGTTGGCACAATCGCAAAACCGCATTTTCAGTGGAAAGTTTGATGCCGGTTTCCTCCAGGTCTCTTTTGGACAGAGAGGTTAGAACAGTGACGCCCAGGATGGTTAATTCTGGTCTTTCTTCGGCAGCCTCAAGGGCTTTTTTAATCATTTCCGAACCGCCGCTGACATGAATGGTTAAAAAGTCGGGTTCATGGATAAAAGAGGATTTTACCGCTCCATACACTGTATTAGGAATATCTTTAAATTTCAGGTCAAGAAAGAGCTTTTTGTTCTTATTTTTCAGGTACGGGATAATCAGGTGTCCGTATTCCAGGAAAGCCTGGAGACCCACTTTAAAAAAGAGAGCCTCTTTCAGTTGATCCACACATTTTTTGGCATCATTATAATTGGCAAAATCCAAAGCAATAATTATTTTTTCTTTCAAATTCTTCATGTTTCTAATTTCCCTTTTATTTCGCTTAAATGATTTATATTCAATTCGTTCATGGCCTCTTCCAATTCTTTAATGATACGAACAGATGCGCGGGGTTCCACCATATTGATGGTACCCGTTTGAACTGCCGCGGCACCAGCCAGGATGAATTCCAAAACATCTTTGCCAGTGGTAATACCGCCGATACCGATGACCGGGACGGTTACGGTTTTGGCCACTTCCCAGACCAATCTTAAAGCCAATGGTTTGATGGCAGGACCTGACAGACCGGCAAAGATATTTTTAAACACCGGCGCTCTCTTTTTCAAATTCACTGCCATACCCAGGAACGTATTGACCAGTGATATGCAGTCAGCTCCTGCCTCTTCTGCTGCGGCAGCTATTGACGGGACATCATGGGCATTGGGGGAGAGTTTAACCATCAGGGGTTTTTGTGTGTTTTCTTTGATCTGTTTTACCAGCCGGTACGTATGTTGATGGTCCTGTGCCGGGCATTTGCCCCCGGCCCTGACATTGGGGCAGGAGATATTCAGCTCCAATATAGCCACTTCATCCATGGCGTCAAACATTTTTGCCACTTCCAGGTACTCTTCATCCGATTCGCCGCACACATTTACAATGATAGGCGTGGTAGTGACAGCAGCCACCCGTTGGATGATCTTTTTCAATTCTTCGGCACCAGGACCGGCCAGGCCAATGGAGTTGAGCAAGCCAGCCGCCGTTTCATGGATGCGGGGGGGAGGATTTCCTTTCCTGGGATTTTTGTAGATTCCTTTTAACACAAAGGCTCCCAGTATATCAAGGGGGAAAAATTCCTGGAACTCTTCACCGTAACCAAAGGTGCCGGATGCCGGTATGATAGGATTTTTTAAAGTGATAAAACCCAGGTCTGCGGAAAGGTCTACTGTGCCTTCCATGCGATCTCCTCCAGCTTGAAAACCGGACCGTCATTGCATACCTTTTTATATTCACCCGAAACTGTTTTTACAACACAACTGTAACAGATCCCAAATCCACACCCCATCAATGCTTCCAATGAAACATAATTTTCCATTTTCATATCGCTGATTTCAGCGGCAAGGCTTTCAAACATGGCATCTGGGCCGCAAGAAACAGTGGCATCTATTTTATTTTCAGAAATGATCTGCCGGATATCGGTGGTGACAACCCCTTTTTTGCCTTTGCTGCCATCATCGGTGTAAAGGAAAATTTTTCTCAACGGCAGTGCATTTATTTCTTCCAGGAGATTTAGATCATCAGAAGTTCTGGCTCCGTATATTAGAAACACATGATTGGATGAACCATAATTTCCAATGGCGTAATAAATGGGGGCAATACCTCTGCCTCCAGCCACCATCAGGAGGTTTTTCTCTTCAAACGCTGGGAAACCATTGCCCAGGGGACCCAGCACCTCTACCTTATCATTGGCTCTTAACGCAGCGATCAACTCTGTTCCTTTACCCACCACCTCAAAATAGACCCAGATAAAGGGAGGTTCTGCTTTAAAAATTCCAAAGGGGCGTTTTAATAGGGGTTCAATACCGATAGATGCCTTAAGCATCACAAAATGACCCGGTTTTGCATTCTCCGCAATATACGGGGCGTTAATTTTTAGTAGGTAATATTTTTTATTAATATTACGATTTTCAGCTACAATACAGGTTTCATCTTTCATGACCCCATTATCCCATGTAAGGTCGTTTATGTAAAGCGCTTTTTACTTCACTGTCCTATGCTTGAATTCGTATCACTCCTCCCCCTTCATTTGCACAATAAAAAATTTGTAAATGGTCGGAGCTATTGGAGTGTCGGAGTAATGGAGTAATGAAGATGGAAACGACCGGATTCAAGTGCTGTTAAAAATGAATAAATAGATTATCATGAAAAACTTCTTCGAGATTCCGCCTCATTTCCTACACTCCAATACGCCACTCCTCCAAATACTCCATGGGGAACCGATCAGTCATAAAAGCTTTTATTCAACTTTTAAAGGTGAGGGATGGTATGTAAAACTGCCGTTTGAGTAGCAAATATCTTTGTTAAAGTCATCCACCGAACCCAAAAGATAGGGCGAATTATTGATATCCATGCCGGAATCTTTACCATCTCTTCCATAGGAAATAATGGAATAACACTCCTGGGACATGGTCCCAACCTTACCGGATGCGTACACTAAAGGATTTCCCCATCCATCGGTTATTGGCAGTACCTTAATATAAAAAGGTTCCAGGAAGACTTTTAAATCAGATACTTTGGTAAGTTCACCAGCTCCCGGTGCCATATAGTAATCACTCATATAATCCTCAATCGCACTCCCAATCGTTTTCATATCACCCAATGTAGCTTTCGCCCTAGCCCATTGTCCTAACTTTACATCCTCTGATCCACAAAACCAAAACGTTACGACGAAAATAAAAACAAGTGATAAAAGAAACAGTTTTTTCATTGTTCCTCCTTTTCTTTTAAATAATTTTTAGAGACAATCTTACCAGATTAAAATCTATTTTTCAAGGAGATTTCCGACCTAAAAAAATTATCGCTTCTATTTCTAACTCTATTTTTTTGTCCACTGCTTGATGTTGAACAGAAAATCACCTTCTGCACCCACCAGCGTGCTGGTGGTATCGGGAATTTTTATTTGCTTGGAAATCCCCACATAATAATAAAGGCTAAATAAAGGTATTAAGGGCAATTCCTCCAGCCATATGTTGTGAGCCTTTAGATAGATGGCTTCCCGTTTGGCTGGATTGAGTTCCTGCAGCCCCTTATCCAGCAGCCGATCCATTTCCGAATGTTTGAAACAGGCATAATTAAAATAAGAATCACTGTAAAAAATGTCTTTCATGTCGAAATCGATATCCAGGAGAAAACCAGACACTGCCATATCAAAACGAGATTTCTTGATGTATCTTAAAAACGTATGATATTCCAAAAAAAGAGGGGAAATATGAATGTTAAAGGGTTTCAACTCATTCTTTAAAAACAAAATCAATTCTTTTCTTAATTTACTTTCGGAATTGGCCAGAATTTTTACCTTCAAAGGATTTTCTAAGGGACGGATGGGGAGTTTTTCAATTTTTACTTTGTGGTTTAAAAGTAAAAAGGGTGTGAAGACCCGTTCGCCCTTCTTTTTTAAAAAACGATCCAGGAAATCCCCATGAATCAACAGGTTGTAGAATATTCTCCTCACATTCCGAGTCAACCGTGAGTTTTTCAGGTTAAACACCAGGTAGGTGTAACCGAATTTCTGATATTTCAAAACAGTGAATTTTCTTTGCCACTCTTTTATATTGCTGTAGGCATCTTTATGTTGGGGCTGAAGTTCACAAATGTCAAGCTCATCGCTGATGAGCTTTAAAGGAGCCAATAAAGTGTCAGAGACGACTATATATTCAATGGTGGCGTACATGGATGGATTGTTTTTGGCATCCTTCCGTTTTAAAATAATCTTTGATGGTTCTTTCACCTGGTGAATCTGGTAAAGACCGGTGCCGGATAAAATCTTATGTCTGAAATTTTCAGGACCGATATCGGCGATCTCATCCCCATTTAAAATTTTAACAATCAAATGGCTTTTCCAGGTGGCCAATGGATAATTGAATGTCATTTGTAGTGAGTATTTATCTATTTTTTTTATATCATTTATAAATTTGAGTTTTGAGATATAAGGCGATTTAAATCGTTCATCTTTTATCAGCCTAAACGTTGCCAACACATCATCAGAATCCAATTCCTTTCCATTGGAGAATAAAACGTTTTTCTTTAACGTTAATGTTAACGTTAATATTTTTTCTTTATTTTTATTTTTCTTTTCAATGTGATACTCTTCAACCAATCCGTTTTGTAGTTTTCCGGTGCCGTCAAAATAGAAGAGTGAGTCAAAGACTTTGTTCATAATGGCCTGGGAGACTTCATCCATGGCATAGAGGGGGTTCAGGGAAGCGGGAAAGTTTTGAATCCCTATTTTCAGGGTTTCTTTTTTTTGAGCCGGATACGTATAAAGCGTCAGGATTGTGATTAATAGACAAAATATAATAACCAATGTGTAAAACGTTTCTTTCATTCTTTTCACCCATTCGTTTGTTATTTATTATTCATTGGTTAAATATTTTAACAGAAATTAAAAAAAAATGGTACATGATCCACAAAAATACACAAAAGGGGCATATTTTATCTCCTTCTGGACAAAAAGAGCTAAAAAAGTAAGAAAGTAATGTACCGGTCCAGATTTGATATAGCACTTATAGGGAAAAAGTAGGGGAAAAATTTAATTTGACATTATTACCCAAATATATTAATATTTAACTCGAGGAGGAATATATGAAAAAGATAATAATCTACTTGCTAGTGTTTCTAATCGCAGTACCCACCTTCTTTTTTGGAAAAACCAAGGAAATAGTGCTGCCTGCTGGAACACTTATCTATGTTGAGTTAACGGAAGAGGTATCATCAAAACATGCTAATTTTGGTGAGATGTATAAGGCCCGTGTATGGAAGGATATAGTTGAAGACGGACATACTATAATCGAAAGGGGTACCCTTACAACATTAAAGGTCAGCTATGTCAAAAAAGCTAAGATGTTTGGCGCAAAGGGTAAAATTAAACTGAAAGCTATTTCAACCGAATCGGTAGATAAAAAAGAAATCGCACTCACGGGAGGGTATCATGAAAAGGGAAAAAGTAAAGCAGCGGTAGTAACTACTCTTGCACTACTTGTAGCTTGGCCCTTACTCTTTATTCGCGGTAAAAATGCCGTATTGCAAGAAGGCGCTTTAATCGATGTTTACACGGAAAAAAAAGAAATCATAAAAATAGAAGTGCCGGAAGAGGAAGAAGAAAAAGCCGTCCCGACCTTAAGCTTGAAGGGAATGGATGAGCCTTATTTCGAAACTGAAATACTAATGGATGAAATGATGAAGCAGAAAAAAGCAAAGTTTTTACCGTTGACGATAACGGCTGAAGGTTTGGAAATCAACGAGCAATCAAAGTTTATAGTAACGAAAATAAATGATGAAGAGATCAAAAACCCCATCGATGTTGAAATAATAGAGAAGAAAGAAGAAGGTGTTTATAAGGCGCAAATCAATTTTAAGCCACTCATGAAATTATTTCGTCT
>Ga0180438_10002965_pt1 | contig 26473 bp, 20 predicted proteins | sample SS_ome_12_FD_132455 | JGI IMG/M metagenome (GOLD analysis project Ga0180438, IMG submission 132455) | Hypersaline lake sediment archaeal communities from the Salton Sea, California, USA - SS_3_D_2 metaG | ecosystem: Environmental > Aquatic > Non-marine Saline and Alkaline > Hypersaline >... | reverse complement strand
TTAATCAAAAAATCACAGATTCAATTGTTAGAAGAGAACCTTTTGGAGGAGTAAAAAAATGTAGCTTTGGTTCGGGATACAAAGAAGGAGGTCCTAACTTCCTTTTCAGCCTTCTTACTGCAACACAACAAGAACTCCCCAAAGAAAAGCTACCTTTAAATCCCAAAGTAAATAGTCTTACTTCCTTTATTGAAAAAATAGATCTTACAGCAGAAGAGCTTGGTATTTGGTACGCTAGCATTGCTAATTATGCTTATTGGTGGAACCGATTAAAACATAGAAGAGATCCTTCGAAAATAATCGGCCAAGATAATTTATTCGGATATGAAAATCGCCATGATATTCATCTTAGAATTTATCCAGATAATTCTCCTTTAGATATTTTACGTATTTTAGCAGCTGCTTTAACTTGCGAGTCAACTCTGCAAATAAGCTGGGATAAAAATACTACAGATAATTTTAATTGGAATCTATTGGATTCTCTTTTTCCTATTATTGATGAAAGTGAAGAAGCTTTTCTTCAAAAAGTTCGCTTAGGAAAAATGATAAAAATTCGCATTCTTCATCATCCATCTAAACCTTTAATCCAAGCTGCTTCTGAAGCTGCTTGCTATCTCATTAAAGGTCCGGTTCTCGCAAATGGAAGAATAGAACTACTTAAATACCTTAGAGAAATTACGATAAGTTTTGATTATCATCGTTATGGTCATTTGGGTTTAAGGGAATTGGAACTCAGAAAACCAGTACATTAAATACACTTTTCATTTTTGCTCTAGATGCCTTACAATATAAGCAAAAAAAGCCTATTTTTATGAATAACAACGAATTAAATGAACAACAAATTATTGCTACAGAGCATTTAGACGGACCTCTTTTAGTCCTTGCGGGAGCTGGTTCTGGTAAAACAAGAGTAGTTACCCATCGCATAGCCTACCTAATAGAGAAAGGCGTTCTTCCCTCTGATATATTAGCTGTAACTTTTACTAATAAAGCTGCAGATGAAATGCGACGTCGCATTCAACAAATGACAAAAGCATCCATCTTAAGTTGCACATTCCATAGTTTTGGAGCGCGTTTTTTAAGAGAGTTCATTGAAAGCATTCATTTTCAAAGTGATTTCAATATATATGATGAAGAGGATTCCCTAAATCTTCTCAAAAATTCTTTGCAGTCATTAAATATTAAAGATGAAAAAGGGCTAAGTAAGAAAATTAAACTTTTTATCTCTTCTGCAAAAAATGATCTTCTTTCACCAAAAGATATTACTGTTAGTAATTTTACATCTCACGAAGAGAAAATATTTATAAAAATTTATCCGCTTTATCAAGCTAAATTAAAAGAATATAACGCTGTTGACTTTGACGATTTACTTTACTTACCTGTCATGATCTTAAAAAAAGATGAAACGATTAGAAATATCATTCAAGAAAGATATCAATTTGTTCTAATCGATGAATACCAAGACACAAATATGGCACAATACCTTCTAATGAAATTGATTGTTGGCAAACATAAAAATATATTTGCTGTGGGTGATCCAGACCAATCAATATATTCTTGGAGAGGCGCCCGTTTTCAAAATATTTTAAATTTTGATGAAGATTTTCCAAATGCCAAAATCATTAAACTCGAACATAATTATCGAAGCACATCAAACATCCTCGATGCTTCTAATGCTTTAATTCAACACAATGAAAAAAGGTACGAAAAAAATCTATGGAGTCAATTAAATGAAGGGCAAAAGCTTGGATATTTTCTTGCTCCTAATGAAAAAACTGAAGCAGCGTTTATCATCGAAAAAATCTTAGAACATAAGCTAAAGGATAAAATATCGCTTGAAGACATGGTCATCTTTTACCGTACAAACGCACAATCACGCATATTTGAAGATGAACTACTTCTAAGAAAAATACCGTATAAGATTTATGGAGGCATCTCTTTTTATCAAAGAAAAGAGATTAAAGATATTCTAGCATTTTTGCGCATAGTTCTATCAGATTCAGATTTCATCTCTTTTGCAAGAACAATAAATATTCCTAAAAAAGGTATTGGCCTTGTAACTTTGAAAAAACTTCTCCAACATGCTGAGAATAAAAACTTATCAATATTAAAACTCTGCAGCGAACTTTCGACTGTCACGTTTTTATTTAATATTTCAAAAAAACAAAAAGAATCTATTCAATCCTATTTAACTGTGATTTATGAACTTCGATCTCTTGTAAAAGAAAAAAAAACGCTTGTAGAAGTTATCAAGCGATTAATGACTAGAATAAATTATTTAGAACATTTGAAAGAAAATCCTGAAACATTTAATGACAGAAAAGAAAACCTAGATCAATTCTTAGCAAAAGCTTCCCAATGGGAAGAAGAAAATAATGAAGGTGACCTTTTTAATTTTCTACAAGACCTCACCTTAAGCAGTTCATTAGATGAGAAGTCAAATGAACCTCAACTCAAATTAATGACACTTCACAATGGTAAAGGCTTAGAGTTCTCCACCGTCTTTCTCTCTGGTTTGGAAGAAGATATTCTTCCTCATATCAACTGTAAAAACACTCTTGATGAAATAGAAGAAGAAAGGCGCCTCTGTTACGTTGGTATGACAAGAGCAAAAAAACATCTTTACATGAGCGGATGTTATTTCCGTTTTATTTGGGGTGCATCTCGTATTATGACTCCATCTCGTTTCTTGCGAGAAATACCTGAAAAATATTTCTTAAAACTAAGTACTAAAGAAGAAACAGAAAAAGAAGAAAATTCTTTTTTAGTGGGCGAAAAAGTTTTTCATAGAGTTTTTGGAATAGGAACTGTCATCAAGAAATACCTTTCTTCATCTGGAGAAACCTTTGATGTTCATTTTGATGATGAAGATGTTGTTCGTTCGTTGGTGGCAAAATATGCAAAATTAGTCTCTTATACAGATCGTTGAACTAATTTTTCAAAGTTCCTTAATACCTTTCTAACGCTAATAAATTTTTGCCATTTTTTATCCCGAATACGAAAACCTGAAAGATTAGGAACATATCTTGGAGGACAGATAATTTTATTCTCTCCCCAACCTGGTCTCCAGATTTTTGCGCTGCGAAAACTCCGAAAAAGCGAGACAGTAGGTAGACCCAACGAGGAAGCAAGATGAGCTATTCCTGAGTCATTACCTATCATATAACCTGACTCATAAATAAATTTTGCAAGTGCGTCAAAACCTGAAAAAACCTTCAATTGCAAATCTAATTTTTTTATCCATTCCCATTCTCCTGTCTCTTCAGCACTCATGACAAAAACAGGTTCGTAACCTTTTTGTTTTAATTGTAAAGCGAGCTTTACATACTTTTTTTGCTCCCAGCATTTTCCTTTTTTTGCACTAGTAGGATGAAGGATAACTCTTTTAATATGTTGTCTATGTTGTAAATCATAAGGAACAATCAGACCGTTACTTTTAGTACTTTTCGACAGCTGTAAAAGCTTGTGACAAAAAATTTCAATATTTCTAACCACCGTAATTTTAGGACTAAAAAAAGTATCTTCATAAAAGGGTTGCTTACCTACACTTTTTGAATAAGAAGGATTAAGAACTATAAGTTTTCCCCTTTCTTGCTTCTTTCCTTCCTTGATTAACTCTTGAACAAATGTAGAAGAAGAACTGTAAGACACGAATATTTTATCAAATGTAGTAAGTAAATTCGGGATTTCAGTTTGATCTGGAAATGCACGAATAGGTAAATGAGGAAACCAAGGTTGCAATTGCATAAGAAACTTTTCATGATACGTTATGACTTCCCATCCATTGAGATGCATGTTATTCGAAAGAACAAGCGATACTAAACCATCACCAAGACCAGGACAACTTATTACCGCACATTTTAATTGGGTCATTATTTTCCTTCTTTTAACAACTTTTTAAAATGATAAAAAACTCTCCAAACTTCAAGAAAATATTTCCAAAGCTTTTGCCTTAATCTTAAAAATTTTAGGTTCGGAATAAATGAATAAGGTATGACTGCTCTATTAATAAACCAATCAGGTCGCCAAAGTAGTTTTTTTCTTTTCGATGTACATATAGTCAAGCTTGGAATCTTTAAACAAGACGCTAAATGACCCACACCTGAATCATTTCCAATAAAATATCCTGATTCATAGAGGACTTCCGCAAGATCTATTAAGTTTTTCGTAACTATGGTCTGATAACCTTCGGATAAAAATCTTTTTTCTCTAGATTTTTCACTATTGGAAAAACAAAACAAAGGATCATAACCATAGGCTTTAATTTTTTTTGCTAATTTAATTATCTTATTCAGTGGCCAAATTCGATGACTACTCATAGCTCCAGTATGAATGACCACTCTCTTTTTGTTTTTCCTATATTTTAGGTGAGAAGGCGGAAGAATACCTATTTCAGATTCAACACTTTTTAATGTAAGATTTTTTTGACAGAAAAAAGTAAGATTTTTAACCATGCTTATAGTAGCATCGAAACCAAAATCTCCTGGAAGATTTTTTCCTTTGCAAGTGGTTGGCATTAAAACAAAAGCGTTATTTAAGGAGTGTTTTTTTACATAGTCTGTAATATCTTTTGAAATTGAGCGATCATCTTTATTAATAATAATCAAATCACTAGACGTAATGCTATCTTTCACAAATTCAAGACTTTGAGGATACCTTTGAAATTTAACTCCATGAAACCAGCTTTGCAACTCTCCTAAAAAATCATGATAAACAACAAGGTTATAACCATTTAGTTTAAGATTATGTGCAATCGTTAAAAATAGAAGGCCATCACCCAAACCCTTACTACAAAATACTACAGCCTTTTTTTCTAAATCTTTCTCTTTCATCATCCTAAGATTTCTGCCTCATTCTTCAGTAGAAGCGAAATTCATTCTATGCTATGAGGAGCTTAAATAGTAATAAGAATAATATCAGATATGCTGCAGAGATTAAAGATACAAAATCAGCTGAACGTGAATCAAAGCCAAAAATTAAGGCTTAGCTATAATATCCACTTGTGTCTTAAGATCTTACAGCTACCCCTCCTTGAGCTTAAGCAATTTTTACAATCTCAAATTGAATCGAACTTTTTGCTTGAATTTGACTTTGAAAATTCTCAAAAAAACACCTCTGACACGGGAAAATCTTTTTCTCAACCTAACGTCAATCCATCGATCCAATGGCAGCCCTTTAAGCCTTCTCTTTTTGAATACCTTATGAAGCAAGCACACGAAACTTTTGAATCTAAAAATGCACTAAAAATAGCTGAAATGATTATCGGCAGTCTCAATAAGAAAGGGTATCTCGAGGAAAACATCTATAATATAGCAAAAAACACACTTTCTAAACCGAAGGAAGTTGAAAAAGTACTACACATTCTTCAACGCTTTGACCCTATTGGAGTAGCAGCTAGGAATTTACAAGAATGTTTAATGATTCAAGCTCATGAAAAATTCGGAGAAAAAAGTTTAAGCTACCGTATATTACAGTTTCATTTTGACGATCTACTTCATTGTAGAATGTCCAAAATATTAAAAAAATTCACGATATCTAAAGAAACATTAGAAAAATGCATCAAAATAGATATAGCTTCATTATCATTTCATCCCGGTGCGTCATTCTCTCAAGAGCTCATGCAACCACTAATTCCAGATATTGAACTTTGCAAAGAAAAAAACACATGGGCTATTAAAATTCATGATGAAGATCTTCCTCCTATACACTTTCATGAACCCTATTTGACCCACCTACTTCAAGTAAAAGATATTTCTCAAAAAAGAGAGATGAGAAAATTATATAAAGATGCCCTATGGCTAAAAAAAGCGATGAATCATCGCAATCATTTGCTTACTGAAATAGTTAAAATACTGTTGGAAAAACAGCCTTTTTTCTTTAAAGAAGAAAAGCTACTACTACCTTTAACAATAAAAGACATTGCGCAAGAACTAAATATCTCACAATCTACTGCATCTAGGGCTATAGCAGATAAATATATAAAAGTTCCATTTGGCATTTTTCCTTTAAGGTCTTTTTTCTCAACACCTGTGAAAACAGCACAAACAGAAATTGCACAAACAGCGGCATTAAAAATACTGAAGAGCATAATTTCCCATGAAGACAAAAAGCGACCATATACTGACATCCAACTAGTAAACCAGCTGAGAAAACAAGGAATTACTTGCGCTAGGAGAACGATCGCAAAATATCGAAGACTTATGAAAATTGCTTCTGCAAAATATCGCCAAAAAAGAGTTTAGCTCTATTTAAAATAGGCCATAGTTGCGTCTTTCATTACTTCTTTTGACATTCTTTCTAAAATACTTATTGGTGCCTTCTCAGGATTTAAAAGCGAATATCTAGGAAGATAAAATGAAAAAATCAGACGAGAACAATCCGATTCAAAAAAATGAGGAACAGAATCTGCAAAAAACATACAACTTTGTCTAGATTTTATTTGATTCTTCGTAATATCCGTCTCGCTTTGAAAATCCTTCTTTTCTTCTAAAAATTTATAAAGCCGAAACATAAAGGTATCGTAAGGGGATGTCGGAGATAAATTAAATCCCATTTTTTCAGAAAAAGCACGTATCTTATTACCTAGTCTCTTCCTTAAAGATTCATCTCTTCTCAAAGGAAGAGGAAATTGATATTGATGAACGGCTTTTTTGGCTATGGTTTCAAAAGCAATCTTTGAAGTGACAATATGAAATGATTTTTCTAGATCTATATTAATACAGAAAGTTAAAACTCGATCGCCATTTACAGGATGATAATTGAAATGATGTAGTAATAGAGGTAAATCCTTATGCGTTTTTTCTAAAGATGGAACAAAACTAACTAAAAATGGAATGAGTGAAGAAGAGTAAATGGGTAACGTCTCACTAATATATTCTTCAATGTGGTGAAAACTATTTTCTAAAAATACTTTTATGTTTTTAGGAATATGCTTTTCTTTGTTTCCTACATATTGTTTAGAATTTTTCTGATCTAAAGAAATTTTATCAAAACAATTTGCAAACAGATCTTTCGTTTCTTTTAAGAAAGAAAAATCCTGATCGAAAATTAATATATTTTCATTTTCTAAACCTTCACCCAATCGAATATCTAAGGGTAAATTAGAATCAGTTTTTTTCTCTTCATTGACATTAATAAATTCTGCCATAACAACTTTCCTTATTTATTCGAGAAAATTCTAACTAAAGTGTTTATTTTGAACCAGCAAAGTATGCTTGATAGATGACTTTCCATCTAAGAGATTTCTCTTTTTCTTGCTCAACATAAGCAAGAATTTTTTTTCTGCTTATCCTAGCAAATTTAAAAATTTCCTTATCCGTTAATCTAAATAACACAAAGAAAGCCTTATCTTTTGATTGCAGTATTTTTTTTAACTTTTTCAAAGCAAGCACAAAAAATAGCCTATTTTTAAATAGTCGAAAAAATCCCAAACTAGCATATCCCATTAGACCAAAAAATGAAAAATTCCCAGCATATGATAGAAGAGGCGAAGCAGGTAAAAAGATAAAAGCAAAAACCAATAAGAATAAAGCAAAGAAAATGATTACTTCCCAAGTATTCCTAATTATTGGCCCAAAAATCCGCCTCAAAAAAGAAGAAGAAGTAAGATAAGCAAAATGCTCTTCAAATATTTTTTCATCAAAAGCTGCCCTGGCTGCATGAACTGTTTCATGTGCTAGTATTTCATCAAAACTATATAAACCTAAGTACCTTCCCTTCTTTAACCCCACTCGCAATTGTATAAGAGGAAAAGTTATCTTATTATCTAACTCAAGAAGCCAAGTGGCTGCTCCTTGAAAAAAAGCAAGTCCTTTATCATGAAAGTAAATCTGCAAAAAATCTGGAGTAATATCGAAGCGACGAATTAACTGACTTCTTGTCCAATGGCGAAGAGGCTTTGTTACTTTATCATCTAAAGGAAACGGTGGTGTGATTTGAACTTTTTCAAAAAAACTGTTTTTGTCTTTAAAGAATTGACCAGCAAATTTTACTCTTTCAATAAACTTTTCTTCTGCCTCATTAGGCCCAGGGATAAATCCTGCTTGATTAAGGGCAATTAGCTTTTCACTATTCATCTTTCTTACACTATTTTTTTGAAATTTTCATTATATCGAAAATGTTAATTTTAACATATTTTTCATATAAAAAATATGATCTACTGATACTATGTAATAAAAATTAACTATTTACACATTGACATCAAATCATTTAATATCCAAAAACCATATATATATTTATCGTGCTGTTAGGAGCTTTTAGATAATGCAAAAAAAATCACTGATAATTGTTGAATCACCAGCAAAAATTAAAACTTTAAAAAAATTTTTAGGGAAGAACTTCACTTTTGCTTCTTCTATGGGGCATATCCGTGACCTTCCAGAAAAAGATTTTGGAATAGATACTGAAAAGGATTTTGAACCAAAATACGTCAATCTACCCGATAAAAGTGATACAATAAAAAAATTGAAAGACGCTGCAAAAAATGCTGATACCGTTTACCTATCTCCCGATCCTGATAGAGAAGGAGAAGCAATTGCATGGCATATAGCATCTATCTTACCCAAAAAGACTAAAATTAAAAGGACAGCATTTAATTCTATCACTAGAAATGCCGTTTTAGATGCGTTAAAAAATCCTCGTGAAATAAAAATCTCTCTTGTTGATGCACAACAAGCACGTCGCCTTTTGGATAGAATAGTGGGTTATAAAATATCACCCATTTTAACAAGAAAAATTAAAAAAGGAAAAAATGGTATTTCGGCAGGCCGTGTCCAGTCCGTAGCTCTAAAGCTTGTGGTAGACAGGGAAAAGGAAATTGAGAAATTTAAACCTATAGAATACTGGACAATACAAGCTCAACTTCAAAAAGCAAAAACAAAACCTTTTCTTTCTACGGTTTTTTCTATTGATGGGAAAAAAATTGAAAAAGAAAAAGGCGCCGAAGTTTGCACTATTTCTAATGAAAAAGAAGCAACAGCTATTGAAAAACGTTTGAAAGATGCAAAATTTACTGTCAAAAAAGTCGACAAGAAAGAGAAAAAAAGAAATCCAGTTCCTCCTTTTATAACTTCAACATTGCAACAAGAAGCTTCTCGCCATTATGGATTTTCAGTTGCCAGAACGATGAATATCGCACAAACCCTTTATGAAGGTATTGACATGAGCGACGAGGGAACAGAAGGTCTGATAACGTATATGCGTACAGATTCTGTAAACGTTGCGCCAGAAGCTCTTAATGAAACTAGAGATTTTATCAAAAATACTTATGGAGCTGAATATCTTCCTCCTAAACCTTTTTATTATAAGAGTAAAAAATCAGCACAAGAAGCTCACGAAGCTATTCGACCAACAAACCTCGATCACCCACCTGAAATGATTAAAAAATATCTGACTAATGACCAATTCAAAATTTATCTCTTGATTTGGCGCAGATTCATTGCTTCCCAAATGAAGCCTGCTATTTATGATACTCTTAGTGTAGATATTGAAACGAACAAGAAAATTCATCTGCGTACAACAGGATCTACAATTAAATTCAAAGGTTTCTTAGCTGTTTATGAAGAGAAACGTGATGTTTCAGAAGAAGAAGACAAAAAAGCTGAAAATTTACTTCCACCACTTGTCGTAGGAGATATTCTAAAATCAGTTGACATTACAAAAAATCAATCTTTCACAAAACCTCCTCCTAGATTTACCGAAGCATCTCTTGTAAAAGAACTGGAAAAATCAGGAATAGGTAGACCTTCTACTTATGCCTCTATCATGGGTAAAATTCAAAATCGAGAATATACGATTAAAGAAAACAGAACTCTTAAACCGACTGAGTTGGGTAAAATTATTGCACAAATGTTAGAGATGAATTTTGCACCTATTATGAATGTGGGTTTCACTGCAGCTATGGAAGATGATTTGGAACTAATAGCTGAAGGCAAAGCAGAATGGAAAAGTTTAATCAAAGCTTTTTGGAAAGAATTTATTCCAATGGTAGATAAGGCTCAAAAACAAGCTTTTGTTCCAAAAGTGGAAACAGATTTAAAATGTCCAAAATGCGGAAAACCTTTGCAAAAGATCTGGTCACGAAGTCATTATTTCTTTGGATGTAGTGCTTATCCTGATTGTGATTACACAATTTCACAAAAAGAAATGGAATTTAATAAAGAAGACTATTCTCCAGGCTTTGATTGGAAACAGAAATGTCCAAAATGCAAAGGAGACATGGTAGTTCGTCACGGTCGTTTTGGCCCATTTTTAGGATGTTCAAAATATCCTTCATGTAAAGGAATAGTGAATATTCCTAAAAAAGGCGAAGAAACGATGAGTCCTGAGGATAGGCCTGACTGTCCAGCCATAGGATGCAATGGGAAAATAATGATGAGAAGAACTCGCTATGGTAAACCTTTCTTTTCATGCTCTAATTTTCCTGATTGTGATGTTATCGTTAATTCACTAGATGAACTTGAAGAAAAATATAGTGAAAATCATCCTAAGACTGCATATCAAAAAGGTACAAAAAAAAAGGGCGGTGGGAAGAGGACTTATCCCTTGTCACCTGAACTAGCAGCTCTTTTGAATGCAAAAGAACTCTCGCGAGCTGATGTGATTAAGAAGACTTGGGAATATATAAAAGCACATAATCTTCAAGATCCAAAAAATAAAAGAACAATTATTCCTGACGATAAACTTGCAAAAGTTTTTGGAAATGAAAAGCCAATCGATATGATGAAACTTTCTGGAATACTAGGTAAGCATTTGCATAAAAAGAAAAAAGCTTAATCTTTGGTTGAAGCCATTTCTAAGCTTTCATAGTAGCGAAGTTTATCACGCCACATAGCTGCTTCTTCGAACTCAAGTTCTTGAGCAGCTAATTTCATTTTTATTCGACATTCTTTTATTTTTTTCTCTAATTGAGATGTTTTCCATCCGCCCCTGTCAAGCGGCTTTACATCTTCTTCTTGCACAACAGGCATGCCAAATGTTTCTTCTAAATTTTCAATATTTCTTCCAGTAACAGTTTTAGGGATAATATTTCTTTCATGATTATACTTTTCTTGTTTTTCGCGTCGTCTTTCTGTAGTACGAATGGTATTTTTTATTGAATCTGTTAGCTTATCAGCATACATCACAACTCTTCCGTTTGAATTACGAGAAGCACGACCGCAAGTTTGTGTTAAAGCTGTTTCGCTTCGAAGAAATCCTTCTTTATCTGCATCCAAAATAGCAACTAATGAAACTTCTGGAATATCTAATCCTTCTCGAAGAAGATTAATGCCTACTAATACATCAAAGTTACCAAGTCTTAAATCTTTTATAATATGAATCCTTTCAAGAGTGTCGATATCTGAATGAAGGTATTTTGCTTTGATTCCCAAATCAATTAAGTATTTAGATAGTTCTTCTGCTAATCTTTTTGTAAGAGTTGTTACCAATACTCTTCCTTTCTTTTCTGTTTCTTTTCGAATTTCTTCTAAAACATCATCTACTTGATTGGTCGCTTTTTTTACTTCAATTTTAGGGTCTAAAAGATGTGTAGGACGAATAATTTGTTGGACCACTTCTCCTTTTGCTTCGTTGATTTCCCATTTTCCGGGAGTTGCAGAAACATAAACCACTTGTTTCATCCTTCTATATACTTCTTCAAATTTCAAAGGTCTATTGTCATATGCTGAAGGAAGACGGAAACCAAAATCAATCAATGCCTGTTTTCTTGATCTGTCTCCGTTATACATAGCATGCATCTGAGGAAGTGTTTGGTGAGATTCATCAATAAAAAAGAGAAAATCTTTAGGAAAATAATCTAAAAGACAGGGTGGAGGATCTCCAGGGCTTCTTTTGCTAAAATGACGTGAATAATTTTCAACACCTTTACAAAATCCTATTTCTTTAATCATTTCAACGTCATAAAGAGTTCTTTCACGTATTCTTTGCTCTTCAATATATTTCTTTTCATCAAGGAATTCTTGTTTTCTCTTTTCTAATTCTAAAAGAATCGAATCTACGGCTGAATGACGAACATCTTCAGGGGTTACATAGTGAGATCCTGGAAAAATGGATATTTTTTTCTGTTTGGAAATAATCTTTCCAGAGAGTGGATCAATCTCGGAAATCTTTTCAATCTCATCACCAAAAAATTCTATCCGGTAACCAACATCATCTTCATAAGCAGGAACTATTTCTAAATTGTCTCCTCTTACGCGAAAAGTAGCTCTCATTAAATCATAATCGCTTCTTGTATAGTGCATCTCTACCAGGTGAAGCAGAATATCATCTCTTCGAACCTTCTGTCCTTCTTCGAGGTACAGAACCATTTGAGCATAATATTCAGGCATACCAAGGCCGTATATACAAGAGATAGATGAAACAATAATAACATCTTTTCTCTCTATCAATGACCTAGTAGCACTAAGTCTCATCTTATCGATCTTCTCATTTATCGATAGATCCTTCTCAATATAAGTATCTGTTCTGGCTATATATGCTTCAGGTTGATAGTAGTCATAATAGGAAACGAAATATTCTACTGCGTTCTCTGGAAAATAAGATTTGAATTCTTGATAAAGCTGAGCTGCTAGAGTCTTGTTATGAGCAAGTATCAAAGCAGGTTTATTTGAATTAGCAATGATATTAGCCATGGTAAACGTTTTACCAGAACCAGTGATACAAAGAAGAACTTGGGCTGTTTTCTTATCTTTTATTCCATGTGTTATCGCTTCAATAGCTTCAGGCTGATCACCGCAAGGATTAAATTTTGTTTTTAGATGAAACATATTCATTACTTGATTTTTTTAATCTAATGATAAAGCAATTCTATGATTTTGCAAGAGGTTCAAATAATTTTAAAAATTCTAAAACGAAAATAAACAAAGCATAAAGCATAGCTAATGCTAAAGTTTTTTTGCCTCCAAAAACACGATATTTAGATGCAATTTTCTGATGATATCTACTTAGCCATACCATAAGAGCTGGAAAGATTCCAAACAGTACTACAGCACAAAAACCACCTGCAAAACTTAAGGATTTATAAAAGACAGCAGGATATATCCAAGCAAAAATAGCAGGTGGTAAAATTGCTAAAATCGTAAGCCACCATGTATTTTTCTTAGCTAATGACAATTTAAATCCATCAGCTAGAAAATGCATAAGTCCCAATGCTTGAGCCAGAAAAGATGTAACAATAGCAAAAAAAGCAAAAGCTTGAACAAAAGCTCCCACCCATGTTCCTTCAAAAAATGCTTTTACTACCTGAGAAGCTTCTTTTCCGGAGAAATAACTCGCTTTTAGTCCCATCTTTCCTTCTAGTGGAACAACTCCCAAAACAACGGCATTCCAAAGAAGGTAGATTCCTAAAGTAATGAGGCTACCTCCAATGATCACTTTTCGCATTTTTTCAATATCACCATTCATATAAGCAGTTAAAGAAGGAATCATATTGTGAAAACCAAATGAAGTGATGAGGATTGGCAAAGGAAATAAGCTATAGCGAATGTCAATATGAGAAAGATTAGCAAAATCAACCTTGAAAACACCAAAGAATAAAACGCCCACGTAAGCCAGTATTAAGCCAACCATTAAAAACCGATTGAAAATGTCAACCGCTTTTGTTCCTAAGTAGACAACAAAACCAAACACGATTACGAAAAACAAGCTCGATACAAAAGTTGATAGATGAAATGAAGTCACAGCTTCAATAAAAGAAGAAGCAATGCTTCCGCTTCCTGAAACATAAGCAACAAGAAGAGAACAAAAAAGGAAAAGATATAAAAACCAACTTAAAAACCTTCCAATAGAGCCAAGCGATTTGCCTACCATTGAGACAAAATTCACTTGTTTAGAAAATTGTCCATTTATTTCTAAAACTAAAAGAGCAGTAGTTGTCATAAAAGCCCATGAAATAAGAAAAAGTACTATCGAAGGAATAAATCCACAAAGCCCCGTAATAATGGGCAAAGCCAACATTCCTGCACCAATACAGCTACCACCGATTAGAAGCATTCCTCCGATTACTGATCCTGATCTAATAGAACTTTTCATCTTCTATCCTTTCTGCAATTTTTCAATTCTTCTTATTTCTTGTCCCATTCTTCCAAGTTCATAACCTTCAAAATCAACAAATTTAAAAAATCTCTCAAACTGTGGGAAAACTTCACAAATTTGATGCGCCATTTCTTGAGCAATCAAACGATAAGTAGGATGACCTGCAGGAGAAGAACGTAGTTCGCATAGCCACTGAAGAGTTCTTAAATTTACATGAAAATACCATCTAAGGTTATATGCCATTGGAACTACATATTGAGCTTCTTCTGGTAATTGTTCAGCAATAGTATCATAGGCTTTTTTCGCACTTTCCATTGCATGGATATATTGTTTTTCCATTTCAGTATCAATAATTTCATTAGGTAAATAGTATCCGTAATCACAAGTTAAATTTTGCTTCTCCTGAGTTAAGATGCGATGCCTTTGAAGGTCACGATAAACTCCAAAATCAGCAACAATTTCAAAAGTAAAAGTAGCATGTTCTAATGCTCTTGGTGATTTATGACGTCTAGATTCTCTTGCTAAAGCAGCGGCATCTAAAATTCTTGCCACTTCTTCTTCAGGTAACGTACGGCAATATTCTTGCAAACCAAAAAGAGAAGCTTTGGAATTCTCAAAAAGAATGGCACCGGCTACCTTCGGTATTACTTCTGGATCATAGCCAATAAGCGCCACACCAATATCTTTTTCTCCTACAACACGAGACGCATGAATTTCCGACATTAACTTAATATCAGTTTTCATCTGATCCATAAAATGAGTATAACCTTGTTGATATTTACTCGATGGATCAGTTCTTCTTATAAAAGAAGGAATAACTTTTGAAAGCTCATTAAATGTTTCTTTTCCAATTTCTTGCAATTCAGCAAGATTATTTGTACTAAGCCTTCGAATTAAATTTTCAAAAAAGCGTCCATTTCCAAATATACCTAAATTAGTAAAAGTACTAGCAGGTAAAAGACCTCTTAAACAGTCGAGCACTTTGGCTCGAAGCGCTGTAGTATAAGCTGTTTTGGAAATATGTTCTTCTCTAGGAATAGATTTTTCAACTTTTTCCATTAATGGGGAAATGAGCTTGCTATAAGTATCGAAAAGTAAATTACAAGTATCATTATATAAACTGCGAAAAGCAGACGTCATCAGAACTGGTTCTTGATAAAACTGATATTTATCATTAATTTTTTTGTCGAAATAAATGTATCTCGTAGATTTTTCGAGTGGAGAACCACCTATCCTACAATCTTCAACGACTTTTGCAGCCAAGATTGACACCTTTTCTAAAGCTAAATGAGCTCCTCCAAGTTCCCCAATAGAGTCATCACCAAAACCATCAAGAATGCGATCGTAGAATTTTTGAGCTTTTTGAATAGCCAAAACTTGTTCATTTAATGAAGTACCATCTGTTTTACCTACAATTTCTTGAAAAGAAGTATTTTCATTCTCAATAAATTCTTTTAATAAAAGCTCCCTAAGGCCCAAATAAGAACGAGAATAACGAGAAAAAAGAGCTCCCTTTATTACTTCAGGAAGGTTCCTCAAAACAAAAATATTTTTATCAGTGTTAGTAACAAATTTATCTAATATGGCTTTTTGATTTTCAGAAAACTCTTCATGTGTTTCCACAGCTTTTCTCCCTTTTACTATACTTATTTTCTAAAAATCTATTTTTATATAGATTCCCTTTTTCTAGATAGAGCTTTTCCAAGAAAAATTTATTTGCTCAAAAAAAATCTTACCTACTATCTATGAAATATTTGACTGAAAATCCCCAATGTTTTCCAGCTCAGAGGTATATATGGGCGTGCTTTTGGATTATTTTAAAAATAAAATATTACTAATTTTCTTAAAACCTTTTCTTGCTTATCTAATAGCAAGAAATTCAGCATTATTGTAAACTATGTAGTTGCTATTTGGGATAAAATTTTCGATGGATATTTGTTTTAAAAAATAAAAAATGTGTTTTCATCCTAAATCGCTTAAAAATCAGGTAGGCAATATGAGTTATTTAAAAGATTTTCAAAAAAACATAAACAATAATGACTATCCAAGATTTTTAAAATTATGGGAGGAATATTGCTATAGTGAGCAACCTGACCAAGAAGAATTCAAACAAATCTTACTTGAAGCAAAAGAATCTGAATTATGTAAGCCACTAGGAAGACACGTTAGTAGAGCTCTCAAGTTATGGAATAAACTTCCACCTTCACCTATTAAAGATGAAATAATAAAGCTTATATACGACATTCAAAACATCAATAGTGATGACCTAGCAGAAACAGCCCTTTTATTTTTGCAGGAAAAGTATCCAAATGACCCTAATTTTGAAAATAAAATTCGTCTTATTGGTTTAAAAACACAGGATGATTTTCAAGGGGCAATTAGTCATTTTGAACTTCTTTCGCATCTAGAAAAAGGAAATTTTGTTTTTCACAAAGCAGGCTGGGGAACAGGAGAAATTATAGATGTTTCAGCGCTTCGTGAGGAAATTTCGTTAGAATTCGAATATGTTATCGGAGTAAAGCATCTCTCTTTCTTTAATGCTATGAAGACTCTGCTTCCTCTTTTAAATGATCATTTCTTATCTAGAAGATTTGGAAATCCAGATCAATTAGAACAAGAGGCAAAAAGTAACCCTTTATCAATTTTAAGATTATTACTAAGAGACTTAGGTCCAAAATCAGCTGCAGAAATTAAAGATGAATTAATGGATCTTGTTATTCCTGCAGAAGAATGGAGTCGTTGGTGGCAACTAACAAGATCTAAAGTAAAGAAAGATACTAAAATAGAAGCTCCTAAGTCTATAAACCAAAAATTTCGTCTGTTAAAAGAAGAAATCTCTCACGAAGAATCACTTTATAAATCCCTAGATGCAAAGCCAAGTATTAATCAAACAATACAGATTATTCATTCGTTTTTCAAAGACTTCCCTCAAACATTAAAAAACCCTGATTTTCAAACCACTCTTAAAGAAAAACTCAACGCTTTACTTACTTTTGCAGAAGTATCAGAGACTCAAAAAATTCAAATATTTTTCCTTCAAGAAGATATAACTGGAGAAAGAAATTTTGAACCATTAATAGAAAAAATTGAGAATTTTACAGAGTTCATTAACGAGGTTCATATCCTATCATTGAAGAAAAGGATTCTTATTGAAATTAGGAAACTGAAAAAGAATTGGGCTGAAATCTTTTTTTCTCTTCTATTCCCTTTAAATCAGAATATTCTGAGAGATTATATTCTTTCTGAAGTTTTACAAGCTAACTTAGAAAACCAGCTTGCAAAGAAAATTGAAGAACTTCTCCAACATCCTTTAATTTATCCTTATGCTTTCGTTTGGTACTTTTCCAAAATCAGAGATCAAGAAACGAAACTTCCATTTTCCGATATCGAGGGAGAAAAACGGTTTTTTGAAGCTTTTTTAATTCTTCTCGATCATTTAGGACAAAAAGAACAATTCAGAGAACTCGCAAAAAAAATGACGGCTCTTGTTACTGGTAATAAATTCAAAATGATTCGACGGTTCATGGAAAACGCCACTATTGAAGAAGTTAAAGAGTATATCCTGTTAGCTTCAAAATGCCGTAGCTTAACTCCTCACGACATTAAAATTATAACTTCTTATGCAGAAGTAGTTTATCCTTCTCTTCGACATTCCAAAAAGAAAGAAGAAATTGTACAAAATTTTGTTTGGACAACTGAAGAAGGTTATAAAAAAATACAGGAACGAATTAAACATTTAGCTACAGTAGAAACTATAGCGAATGCTAAAGAAATTGAAGAAGCGCGTGCGCATGGTGACTTAAGAGAAAATGCTGAATATAAAGCAGCTTTAGAAAAAAGAAACCAAATTCAAAATGAATTACAGCTTTTATCAGAGCAATTTAATCAAGCTCGTATTATTAACAAAAATGATATAAATATCGAAAAGGTAGGCATTGGTTGCATGGTGACTTGTGAAAATGAGAAACAAGAAAAAATGACATTTATTATTCTAGGTCCTTGGGATGCAAATCCAGAAAAACACATTCTTTCCTTTCAATCACAATTAGCTCAAGTAATGAGTGGATTAACTATTGGGGAAAAATTCCGTTTCCATGGTGAGGATTTTACGATAAAAAGAATCCAAAACTTTTTTGAATAAAAACTCTTCAGGATTTAAATCTACCTTTGTTATGTTAGAAATAAAATAACACGGTAAGAGATGAAAATGATGGAAAAGAAATTAAAAAAGCCACGTACAATTCAAATTGTTATAGCCAGTACTAATGTTCATAAAATTAGAGAAATTAGAGCTATCCTCCAACCTCTTTCATTTTTAGACATTTTATCTCTTAGAGATTTCCCACAATATATTCCTCCTGAAGAAGTAGGAGAATCTTTTTTAGAAAACGCTGAACTAAAAGCTCTCTCAGCTGCCAAAGCTCTAAATCATTGGGTATTAGCTGAAGATTCTGGTTTAACAGTTCCTGCTTTGAATGGAGAACCAGGTATTTTTTCTGCTCGTTATGCAGGTAATGATGCAACGGATGGTGATAATAGAAAAAAACTTTTAGAGAATATGCAAACTCTTCTCGATCAAGATCGCTATGCTTATTTCGAGTCTTGTATAGTACTAGCGTCTCCCGAGGGTGTCAAAAAAAGCGTATGTGCTACATGTGAAGGTGAGATTCTGACAAAAGAAAGGGGAGGCGGCGGTTTTGGATATGACCCACTGTTTGTTAAGCATGATTATAATAAAACTTTTGCTGAACTTGAAGAATCCATAAAAAATCGTATCTCTCATCGTGGAAAAGCTTTAGACAAGCTTTTGCTTACATTAGAATCTATTACAAAGTAAAATATGCATTACTTTATTGATGGTTATAACCTTTTATTTGCTGTAATCCACTCAGAAGATACTTTAGAAAAAAGACGTGAAACTATCATTCAACTTATACAAAAACATCTAATTCCTTTGCACGTTGAAGCTACTTTAGTTTTTGATAGCAAACAGGAAGATGTTGAATTTCATGATATTGATTCGCTTCGCATTGTTTTTACAAAAAAAGGTTTGTCAGCTGATGAGTATATAATCCATGAGCTTTCTATATTGCCCAATCCTGATCAAGAAACTGTTGTAACGTCAGATAAAAGGCTGGCTCATTTAGCAAAAAACTATAACGCTCATACTCTGTCTATTTCTGCTTTTATAGAAAAAATTGAAAAAATAGCTAAGAAAAAGGGAAAAACGCCGCCTTATTTAGATGCATTTACTGACAGCGATGCAAACATTCACAGACTATTAAAGATTTTTGAAAAAAGAATGAATGAAAACGATGATGACAATTTATAACCAGATTTGAAAGTCTTTATATTGATTTTCAGCTGGTCTATAAGTTTTATCTATATGATCTACTCGTCCTCTTCCTGGATTTTCTTTAAGATTACTAAGTAGTTCTTCTAATTGAGTTCTTTTTCCTTCCGCAATTATCTCGACACTACCATCAGAAAGATTTCTAACTCCCCCTTTTAGACCAATTTTATCTGCAGCCTTTTTCGTGAGATCTCGAAAAAATACATTCTGTACTTTTCCTTTAACAATAGCATGCAATTGCTCAAATTTTTCGTCTTGCATGGTATCTCCTTTATTTAGTTTTTCTTTGAAAATCTTCCAAAACTGTCATTATTTCTCCAGTCGATGCCGCTGTATTAATTGCAATACGTAAACTTTTAGCACCTGTAAAAGATTTTAAATACCAACATGCTATACGTCGCATATCAAAAAGAATCTTTCTTTCTTGTTCGGTATTTTGCATAACCAAATCATAATGCTTCTTTAAAAGTAAGCAAAGTGTCTGGGTGTCCTTATCTAACGGTTGCTTTCCTAATGACATTTCTTCAATTTCTTGCACCAGCCAAGGCTTTCCTAAAGCACCTCTAGCTAACATAATACCATCACAGCCTGTGACATTAAACATATCATATGCATCTTGGGCTGTCCAAATATCACCATTACCAATAATTTTGATCTTTTTAGCCCTCTGTTTACAAAGACGAATAATTTCTCTATCAGCTTTACCTTTGTAGCGCTGATTTCTTGTTCTCCCGTGGATAGTAAGAGCAGCAGCTCCGGCTGCTTCTGCTATATTAACGATTTTTTCTGCTATAATATTTTCTTTATCCCACCCTGCTCTAATCTTAATCGTTACAGGAATCTTGACAGCTTCGATCACTTTATTTAGAAGTTCTTCAATTAAATCAGGCTTTAAGAGCATGGCAGAACCACTTCCATCTTTTGTTACCTTTGGAACTGGACAACCACAATTTATATCTAGAATATCAAATCCTAAATCTTCCACAATTTTAGCAGCGTCGGCAGCAACAGTAGGGTTACTACCACAAATTTGAGCACCAATAGGCCTAAAGCTATCATCGTATTCTAAATAGTTAAGAGTGTGATGATCTTTTCTCACCAGAGCTTCTATTTTTACCATCTCGCAAAACATAAGCCCAGGCTTATAAGTAGCCATCATTTGACGAAAAGCTTTATCAGTGTACCCCGCCATAGGAGCCATAATGATATTATTTGAAAGAGATAAGGATCCTAACTGAAAGGATTTCTGATAACCTTTCATGCACTAAAAAACCTCAAAAAATAATGTACAAAAATATTTTGAAAAATTTTCAAAGCAAAAAAAGCAAGCATAGGACTCAGATCCAGAACTCCCCCAATGGGAGGAATGATCCTTCGAAAAATGTTTAAATAAGGATCCGTATAATAAGCTATAAATTGCATCATTCGAGAGGATTGAAAACTAGGAAACCAACTACCAATCAGGCGGATGATAATAAGCCAGGAATAACACGTAAATAGAAAATTTATCGACTTTATAAAAAACATCTTTACCACTCATTTTTGATGTGTAAATTATACAATTTTTTTCTTTTTCTTCATAATGCAAATCCTTTTCAAAATTATCCTTACTAAAAAAAATTTTCTAATCAGCAAAACGCTTTGCTCTTAATTCATTTAATAGTAAAATTTTCTCCCTAAGGATTTAAATATTATGCAAATAATTGGAATAGACGAAGATAACGATACTATTTTTCTAACAACGATAAAGAAGAGATTTCGTTCAATTGAAATTATTAAATTGGAAACTCTTCCAAAAGTTGAATTTAAAAATAAAAATAAGGAAAGCAAAAGTTCGTTAGCATCTGCTTTGCCAGCAGAACATACCTTGGTAAAATCTCATTTTTTTAAAATTAAAAATGGATATCTCTTAAAAAAAGCATTAGATTTCCAAAGTAAATTTCTTATCTCATTAGATCCGAAAGATTATGTCTCCAATTCTATAATACATAAAAAAGTAAATGGCGGATTTCCAGTTCACTTTTTTTTCGTAACTAAGAAAAATTTATCTCAACATCTGCAAGGTTATAAACAGTTAGGATGCGATCCTGATCATGTGACATCTGAAATGATTGCTCTTATAAGGTTTTTCAAATCACTCTCTCCCAAAACTCACTCTGGTTTTGTGCTTCATGTTGGGATGAAAAAGACTCTTTGCCTTTATATGAAAGATCATCTTCCTCATTTATTTAGTATTGTAAATATAGGGATAAATCATTTCATTGAAGCTCTATCTAATGACACTCTTCATTTTGAAAACATTGATGAGTTAATAAAGAAAGCTAATACATTAGACATACAGGATTTAGATACTAACTATTATGCAACTCTAAATGAGTCTCTTTCTCTTTGGAAAAATCAAATCCATAAAGCTTTTTTCGCTTTTCTGCAGAAAGAAAAACAAGAACCATTACCCTTATTAATAACAGGACAAACTTCCTTTTTTAAAAATTTGAAAAAATTTATTTTTTCATCTCAATTTTCATCTAAACTATTATTTCCTTATCCGCAAGAAACAGAAAAATTTGCCATTAGTATTGGAGCTGCTTTAGATCATATAGCTCAAGATCATACAACTATTCAGTTTAGAAAAGATAACTTTATACCCAAGAAAACGAAGAAGAAAAAGTTTTTGTCTTTAGCATCTTATCTCATTTTTAGCTTGTCTTTAGCATGCTTTACATATTTAGCAGGAACAAAATTTATAGATGCTCGAAAGGGACGAGTAAAAAATATGCTGGTAAAAATTTTGAAAGATGATCCTTCTTTTTCAAAGAGCAGTTTTTTAAAGAATGATATGGAATTAGAATATCTTTTAGAAAAAAGCGAAAAACAAATTAGGAAGGATATAATACCTTTTCCATATATTCCAAATGTACTAAAGGTTTCTGACGTTATTGCATGGTTGCAATCGGAAGAAACTTTAAACGAAGGAAGCAGCAAAATAACAAATTTTCTATATGAACTTACCGAGTATCCTACAGTAAAAGAAACTCATCATCCTTACAGAGCAAAAATTACACTAGAGTTTTTATGCACGGATCCAATAAAAGCACGCCAATTTCATGAAAGACTTCTTATGGATTCATCGAGAATAGATAATAATCAAGAAATTGAATGGGAAGTTCTTCCAAATAATCATTATCGAACAGCTTTTTTCTTAAACAATCTACAGCTTGAGAAACTATATGATGAAAAAATTTACTAATTATTTAAATTCTTTCATATCTTCTAGGATGAAATTCTGGATAGTTATCGGGATTTCTGCTTTACCCATATTTTTTGCTTTTTTCTTTCTTTATCTGAAAAATGAAGAGACTGCTGTTTTAGAAGAAAGGGTAAACGATCTCGCAACTATTACCGCAAAAAGTTTAAAAAAACGTTCTATAAAATTTGAGACTCTAAAAAAATATTCTGACTCTAATCCTTATTATTTAAATCATTATTTAGAACCTCTACTTTTTTGTGAAAAGGAGATACATCTATTAAATCGACTTTCATATCACCCTGCTTTCACTAAAAATGAAGAAATAAAAGAGCGGTTAGTTTTTTTGAAAAACGAAAATTCAATGAAATTCGCAGAAGAAAATACAAACAGCACCTCTATGGTAAAAGAGACCGAAGAAAATTTATGTACACCGATTGAAGTAGATAGCTGCGATTTAGAAAAAATATTAAGTCTGATTGAAGGAAGACAGATCAATAGCCATATACCTCCAAAAGATACGCCTCAGATTTTTATAAAATCTTTTTCACTAACAAAAAAACCTACTATCTCTTCAAATGAAATTTTTAATTTAGAGCTTCAACTTATTAAAAGGGAATTTACACCATGAAATATTGCATATTAATTTTATCAGTTGTTTTCTTATTTTTCGGGTGCTCTCATTATAATTCAAATGGTTCTCAAGATGAACTTGTGATGATACAGACAACAGATAGAAATGGTATTACTGAAACTATTAGCTCGAAAGATAAATTGAAAAAAATGAAAGCCGTGAATTTTTCAAAACCTCAGCCATACAAAAAAGTGCTTAGAGTTTTTGATAAAAGAAAAAACGCCAATAATTTTTCTGTAATTACAAGTTATCATCCTAATGGTAACATTTTTCAATACCTTGAAGTAGAAAAAGCAAGGGCTAAAGGATATTATCGGGAATGGTTCTCAAATGGAACGCAAAAAGTAGAAGCTATCGTTATAGGAGGCCCAGCTGATTTATCATTTTCTTCACAAAAAGAATGGCTTTTTGATCAAACATGCTTTGCTTGGGATGAAACGGGAAAATTGGTCTCTAAGATCTCCTATAACCAAGGCATCTTAGACGGTCCTTCGAGTTATTATCATCCTAATGGTTCTATGCAAAAAGTTATCCCTTTTAAAAATGGGAAAATTCATGGTGATTTAGTTGAAAAGAATCCTGATGAAAATATTATTCTAAAAACACATTTTGAAAATGGAAAAAAAGAAGGTCCTTCTTTTGGATATTGGGAAAATGGGAAAGTTAAATTCTTAGAAGAATATAATCAGGACAAGCTTATTGATGCTCAGTATTACGACAAGACGAATAGGCTTGTAGCTTATATAAAAGGTGGAAATGGCAACAAAGCCACATTTGAAGATGGAGTATTACTCTCATTAATTGAACATAGAGATGGTTTTGCAGAAGGAAAAGTAGAAACTTTTTCACCTGATGGACAACTTATTTCAACTTATTTTTTTAAAAATGAAAAAAAACAAGGTGAAGAGCTAGTTTATTTTCTCCAAGAAGAGATAGATCCTCAAATTAAAAAAGCTATGTCAAAGAACCTACCAAAGCTCTCTTTAACTTGGGATAGAGGCGTTTTGCATGGTACGATGAAAACTTGGTATAATAATGGCCAGCTAGAAAGCCAACGTCAAATGAGTAAGAATAAGAAAAACGGAACTAATTGCGCATGGTATAAAGATGGATCTTTAATGATGATCGAAGAATATGAAGAAGATATATTATTGAAAGGGCGCTATTATAAGCCTAATTGCAACAAACCAATTTCCACTATAGAAAATGGTATGGGAGTTGCCACGTTATATGATAATAAAGGTATTTATCTGCGCAAGGTGAAATATATAAAAGGTAAACCAGAAGAATGAACCCAAAAAGTCCAATAAGAAAAAAATTTAAAAAAATTAGAAGTCAGCTTTCAACAAAAAGAAAAGAAGAAGCAAGTAAAGCCGCTTTACAAGCTCTTCTTGCTCTTGAAGAAAAATATCCTTACATACTTTCTTTTGCTAGTAAGGAAAACGAAATTGATCTTTGGCCTTTTAATTTGATTCTTGCTGAAAAGAAAAAATTACTCCTTTCTCGAGTGCTAAAAGAACATTTAGTACCATTTTTAGTTCAAGATTTTGAAAAAGAACTTTCTGTGAATCCTGATTTTCAAATACTCGAGCCTAATCCCACTCTTTGTAAACAACTGCCAATAAACAAAATATCTTGTATACTAGTTCCTGGGCTTGCTTTTGATAAAAATAATCATAGACTTGGATATGGCTTGGGCTATTACGATCGTTTTCTTATGTCTCTTGTCCATTGTCGAAAAATTGGGATAGGATTTAAAGAACAATTATATGAGCAAAGGCTTCCAATTGAAGAATTCGATATTTCTTTGGACGATGTTCTCTTATTCTAATTTTATTTACTTTTTGGACAAGGTGGACATGCGGGGCATGCGGGACAAGCGGGACATTTTTCGGTTGCTTTTTTCTTCTCTTTTTTCGGTCTGCAATATCTAACCCCATCTCCAAAGTTTGCATTCACATAAGATCCGGGTTGCACCTGATTACAAACTGAATATATTCCGCCATAAGGACATTTCCATACTACTGAATAAGGCGTCAGAGATTTTTCTGGTGTATCAATATTTTCTTCAATACCATAATCACTACTTGATGAAAGTTCAGTATTCCAATTCTTCTGATCACCTGGATGAAGAATAACTTGCCCTAACAATTTTCCCCCTGCAGATTTTATTAGAGCTGTAAGTTCATAAGACGAGTCATTATAAAGAGTTAAGGACATCGCATAACCTGTGCCAAAAAGGCAAAAAATTAGAAAAATTAAGAATGAAAATTTTGTTTTTGTCATAAAAATGCTCTTTTTATTTTGTTTAACAATTTCTATGTAGCAATTCAATAAAAATCGATTTTGTTCCCTTTTAGAGATTAAATAGTTTGAAAAAAATATATATATTTTATATGTATCACTTTTAGAGGATGAATTGAATTCATGCGAATCATTGTGTATTCGCGAAAAGTTATATATATATTCCAAAGGAGGAATAACATGAAAACGAAGCTCAAAGTCCTTTTACCTGCTGTGATAGCTTTATTCGCTCTATCAGCTGGTTATTGTGACAGAGACGAGGATCGATATTATGTCGATCGTGACAAATGTGACACAGAAGAAACACAAAGCATCGATGATCAAGGTTATGACCAAGGTCACGCTGCTACAGAACAACATATGCTAGGGGCATACAATACGCCTGCTCGCATTGATGTAAAAGGCGCATGGGATTTCATGGTAAGAGCTAGCTTTATCTATTGGCAAGCTTTAACTCATGATACTTATTACGCAACATTCAATAACTACGGTCTTCCAGTTCCACCAGCACCAATAAACTCTCCACCTGTTCCAGTAGCTGCTCATAATCTTTTTGCAGATTTTGATTATAGCTATCATCCAGGATTCAAAGTAGGACTTGGTATCAATTCTTCACATGATAATTGGAATTGCTACTTTGACTATACTCGATTCTATATGAGTGAAACAGGCAGTGAAAGAAACGATCATCCATATCGTACCCTCACACCATCATGGATGACCAATTGGGTAGGACCTTATGATTCAATTCCACATGCTAAATGGAAACTTATGATGAACGTTTTGGATTGGTCGTTAGGTCGTCCTTATTATGTAGGTACGAATTTAACTTTCCGTAGTTTTATAGGTACAAAATCTTATTGGAACTATGAAAGATACTATACTAATGTCTTTAATGAATGGATTT
>Ga0180438_10002963_pt1 | contig 26481 bp, 9 predicted proteins | sample SS_ome_12_FD_132455 | JGI IMG/M metagenome (GOLD analysis project Ga0180438, IMG submission 132455) | Hypersaline lake sediment archaeal communities from the Salton Sea, California, USA - SS_3_D_2 metaG | ecosystem: Environmental > Aquatic > Non-marine Saline and Alkaline > Hypersaline >... | reverse complement strand
TTCGATTCGTTGTAGAAGACGTGCCGGCCGACCACCCGAACGTTGGGCTGGCTGCCGAAGTCCAGGCGGGGAACCGGGTCGATGCCGTCGACGGTGACCCCATAGCCCCCGATGAACACGCTGTTGTCGAATACGAACAGGTTGGGCGGCCGGGGGTCGTTCGGGTTCTCCAGCACGGGGCCCGGGTCGCCGTTAGAGAGGGCCACCTCGGGGACGCCGTCCCGGTTGAAATCCCCCGTGGTCACGGCCGAGGCCACCGCGTCGGGGATGCCGCCGGCCCCGTAGCCCTTAGCCGGGGCAAAGAGGATCTCGCCCGGGCGCGACTGGTTCCGCAGCAAGGCCAACTGGCCCTCTTCACCGTTGCCCACCAAGAGATCGGGGTCGCCGTCGACGTCGATGTCGGCCACCGTTAGGGCGAACGGGCCGGTTCCCGCCGCCAGCCCGGCCGGGAGCAGTTCCATCGTGCCATAGCCGTCGTTCACCAGGATCGACACGTCGTCCGAGTTGAAATTGGCCACGGCCAGGTCGAAGTCCCCGTCCCCCTCAAAGTCGGCCGCCGCAACGCCGACCGGATCCTGGCCGGTGAAGTAGTTACCGCCCGCGAGGAACGACCGGTTGCCGCGGTTGGTGAAGACCACCACCCGGCCGTCGCTGTCGCCTGCGCCGAAGCCGGCCACGACCAGATCCACGTCGTCGTGCTCGTCGATCACCTGGTCCCCGTTGTCGTCGTTGAGTTGAACACCTGCGATGGCGAAGGGATTCAGCGTCGGGCTGGAGTAAACCGTCTCGGGCGTGAAGCTGCCGGTCCCATCGTTCCACAGGACCCACAGCTTGCCGTTCTGCCCCGTGTATGCCTCGGTGCCCACGGCCAGGTCGAGGTAGCCGTCGCCGTCGAAATCCCCGGCGGCCAGCCCGTGCGGCCAGTAACCAACCTCGTACGACACGGGCTGGCCGAGGTTCCGCCCGCCTTGGCCGAAGAGCACAGATACGGTGTTGGTGTAGTAGTTGGTCACGGCCAGGTCGAGGTACTGGTCCTGGTCCGGGTTGAAGTGGCCGGCCACCAGGGCCAGGGCACCCGTCCCCGCAGGGAACGACTGGGGCGCCCCAAGCCCTCCGCTGCCATCGTTGTAGAGCACTGAGATGTAGTTCCCGTTGGCCACGGCAAGGTCGGGCCAAAGGTCATCGTCGAACGGTCCCACGGCGAGGCCCTGGGTCCGGTCGAACGTGCCCAGCGGCTCGGTGTTGGCCGTCATGGCGTTGTCCAGCGGCGTGGTCTGCTCCCAGCCGGGCGGGGTTTGGGACTCCACCGTATACTCGCCCACCGGCACGCCCTGGAATCGGTAGCTGCCGTCGCTTCCGGTGGTAACGCTGTCGCTGTAGGGCAGGCCGCTGCTGGTGATCCCGGCCAGATCGATAGTCGCCCCACCCACGCCCGGCTCAGCGGGGTCCTGCCGGGCGTTGCCGTTGTCGTCGCGGAAGTAGATGCCCGTGATCTCATCTAGATCCTGCCCGCCCGGGCCGCGGTAGTCGAAGCCGAAGTCGACGTCGTCCCGCAGCTCGCCGGCACCCAGCTCGATCGTCCACGCGCCGCCGTCGATCGGGCGCGGGGTTGTCTGGACCCAGAACTCCTCCGGCACTACGGCGACGGTGTAGGTCTCCAGGGCGGGCAGGTCTTCGAACGCGTATTCGCCGAAGACGTTGCTGGCCGTCGAGGGGTCGAAACCATCCAAATCGCCACTCCCGTCGGCGTCCAGGTAAAGGGTCCAACCTTCCAGTGCAGGCTCGCCGACGTCTCTAGACCCGTCGCCGTCACGGTCGTCGAACACTTGGCCGCGGATGTTGCCCTCGACAGGCCGATCACCGAAGTCCAACGCCTCGACGACGCTCCCGGCGGTGACCTGGACGTCGTACGTGTACGGCAGCTCGATGCCGGGAGCCGCGTTGACAAAGATGTTCTTGATGCCAAGATCCGGCATGGGCACGATGTTGGAGGCGTTCGATTCAAACGCGACGTAGCGGCCGTCGCCGCTAAGCGAAACACGGTAGCTGTCATTGTTTCCCTCCGTTCCAGCATCCGACACGCTCAACCGTTCGACGGAGCCCGTGTCTCGGTCGTGGACGAATACGTCACTTGACGCGTTGCTATCGCCGAGGACCAGGTTGGTGGCGTGCGAGTAGAAGGCGACGTAGAGTCCATTTGCACTAATCGAAGAAGAATAGCTTGCAGCGTTTCCCTCGCTTCCATCCCCGGCTACGCTGACTCGATCCATACTGTCTGTTTCACGATCGAAGACGAAAATATCAGACGTTCCATTGGTGTCTCCTGGCACGAGATTCGTAGCGTAGGATTCAAACGCGACGTAGCGCCCGTCGGCGCTGATTGAAGGATAGAAGCAGTAATGATTCGCGCCCGCTCCGCTTTCTGCAACGCTGGCCCACTCAATCGTCCGCGCGTGTCGGTCGAATACGTAGACGTCGTCGTAGCCGTCTGTGTCGCCTGACACTAGACTGGTAGCATTTGAGGTGAAGGCCACGTAGCGCCCGTCGGCGCTGATCGAAGGCGGATCCATATACATCCCAGAACCTGGGTTCGCCTGCGAACCGTCGGATGCCACGTTCACGCGCTCCGTGACCCCCTCCTGACGATCGTAGACAAACACGTCCGTTGCATTATTGGTGTCATCCGACACCAGATTCGATGCATTCGACTTAAAAGCGACGTAACGACCATTCGCGCTGATCGATTGGATTTCGCTGTGCGAATTCCCTTGAGCAGCGTTGCTGCCCACGCTGACTCGCTCGATGTTGTCCAGGTCGCGGTCGTAGACGAAGATATCCCACGCGTTGTTCGTGTCGCCGGCAACGAGGTTGCTGGCATACGAGCTGAAACTCACATATCGGCCGTCGGCGCTGATCGTGGGGGCTTCGAGGCGACTGCTCATCCCGTTCGCCTCGGTGCCGTCTCCCGCGACGCTGACGCGTTCGATGGCGCGGGTCATTCGATCGCAAACGAAAACGTCTCGTTGGGCATTAGTGTCGTCAGGTACGAGGTTATCCGCATCCGACGCAAACACGACGTATCGGCCGTCCCAGCTTATCGACGCATTTGAGGACTCGTTGTTGGACTCGGCGGGCAGCCACACCCTGCTGGACAGGTCGAACAAGCCCGTTCTACCACTGTAGACGTAAACATCGATGTCGCTATTGGTGTCGCCGGGTGCGAGGATGGGCAAATACGATTCGAAGGCTACGGACTCGCCGTCCGCGGTGAGGGAAAGGTCCTCCGCGAAAACGCCCCCATGGCTCCCGTCGTCCGAGAAGCCCACCAGTTCGATCGTGCCAGTTTGCCGATGATGCATAAAGACGTCGCGATCGGTTGTGTCGTTGGGTACAAGAGTGGACGCGTAGGAGTAGAATCCCACGTGCTGGCCGTCGGCGCTGATGCTAGGATGATAGCTGAAGCCATTTCCTTGGGTACCGTCCTCCGCCACGCTAATCCGTTGAATCGAGTCCAGGTCGCGGTCATACACGAAAACGTCGCGGTCCCCATTGGTGTCTCCGGAAACGAGATTGATGGCGTCCGACTCGAACGCGACGTAGCGCCCATCCGCACTTATCGAGGGCGCCGCGCTGCTGCCATCGGCCTCGCTGCCATCGTTGGCTTGGCTCACGCGGTCTACGGAATGGGTCTGACGATCATACACGAATACATGGCGAACGCCGCTCGAGCCGCCCGGGACGAGATTCGTCGCAAACGAGTGAAAGGCCACGAACCGGCCATCGGCGCTGATCGCGGGGGAGCCGCAATAACCGTCTGCTTGAGCACCGTCATGGGCGATACTCACTCGCTCGATAGTATCCTGCTGGCGGTCGTAGACGAAGATATCAGACTCGTTGTTGGTGTCCCCCAGAACTAGGTTTGTCGCAGAGGAGTAGAATGCCACATATCGTCCGTCAGCACTAATCGAGGGTGAATCGCTACTACCGTTTCCTTGAGTTCCGTCGTCGGCGATGCTAACGCGCTCAATCACACAAAGCTGCCTGTCGAATACGAAAACGTCCAGGCGGCTGTTGGTATCATCGGGTACGAGATTTGTAGACCACGAGTCGAACGCCACGTAGCGGCCGTCCGCGCTGACGGAGGCGTGGTAACTGTCCCCGTTCCCTTCCGCTCCCTCATTTGTGACGCTGATCCGTTCGATAGTGTCCGCTTCCCGATCATGGACGAACATGTCGGTGTAACCGTTCGTGTCTCCCGCGACGAGATTGGTGGCGCGAGACTCGAAAGCTACGAAACGCCCGTCCCCGCTAATCGACGGGTCGGAGCTTCGTGCGTTGGCCGAGAAGCGTTCCTTGCCGACGCTGAGACGTTCCACCGCGCGACCGTACTCTCGCCAACTCTGCATCCATCCCGCATCCAGGACTTCGTTGACCGAGTATGGGCCGGGGCCTAGATTAAGGAATGAGTAGACGCCGGTTTCGTCGACGCCGGGCGTACTCGGGTCGTCGGCCAGCGTCACCGAAGTGGGCTCATCACGGTCCGGAAGACCGTTCCCGTTGAGATCCAAGTACATCCCAAGGCCCGCCAGACCCGGTTCTCCGGTATCACGGGCTCCATCCCCGTCCAGATCGTGATACCGCACACCGTGGATCTCTCCGAAGTACTTCTCCACCGCGCCAATATCTGCGGTGGAGACCTCGTCCCCGTCGGCGTCCTGCGGGCGGGCGATGCCGCGCTGGTCGGTGGCCGGGGCGGAGGCGTCATCGCCCGCGTCGATGGCCGGGCTGCCTTGCAGCAAAGCATGGGTGGGCGCGGTACCCCCGTTGCTCTGGAGGGGCCCTATCAGCGGATCGACATCCAGCAGGTCCGTGACCTGCCAACCGCTGCTGTCGGCACTGGTGCCCAGTAGGTTGTAGCCCTGCGAGACGAACGTCCCGAAGGCATCAGGACCGGCCGGGGCCGTGTTGCCGGCGATCAGCGTGTTGAGCAGGTCGGCGGTGCCCGTGTTGTGGATGCCCCCGCCCGACGTCTCCGCCTGGTTGTCGGCAACGGTGCAGTTGACCAGCGTCAGGGTCGAGCCGGGCGGGTTGAGAATCCCGCCGCCTGTGGAGCCCGCGCCGTCGGCGACGTTGCCGGAGGCGGTTGTGTTGACCACCTCGGCCGTGCCCTGATTGTCCAAGCCCCCGCCGCCCGCGACGGCCGCGTTGTCGTACAGCGCGGACTGCTCGACGGTCAAGGTGCCCAGGTTGCCGATGCCGCCGCCGCTGCCCGTGGCCTGGTTGTCGTAGATGCCGGCGCGGGCCACGGTCAGCGCGGCCCCGGGCTCGACGAGGATCCCGCCGCCGGAGTCCGCCGTGCCGCCGGTGACGCTCACGTCGCGAACTGTGAGCGTCACGCCGGGATGGACGTGCAGCACGCGGTCCAGGCCCGCCGCGTCGATGGTGGTCACGTCGGCCCCGGCGCCGCGGAGGATGAGATTCTCGGTGACGTCGAGGTCGCCGGTTGCAGCGGCGTCTTCACCGGGCCCGGGGATGGTCAAGGTGTAGTTGCCCGGGCGGAGGCGGACCGTGTTCTCGCCCGGCTGCGAGTTCGCCTCGATGATCGCCCACCGGAGCGTGTCCGGCCCCGCGGCGCCGTCTTCGTAGTTGTAGACCCGTATCAGCCCCTCGGTCGTGTCGACGTTGAAGGAGCCCAGCACGCCGGAGGGCGTGTAGTTGTACTGGCCGTCGTAGACCGAATCGGCCTGAACGACGACCTCGTAGTCCCCGTCGTCGTCCGGGCCCCAGGTGCCGTCGGGGGCGGGAACCCGGTAGGTGGCCGTGACTCGGCGTCCGCTCTGCTCGACCTGGACCGATTCGAGCGTCAGGCCCGGCATCGGGTCGTCCGAGTACCAGGGGATGACCGCGATCTCCGACCCGTCGAGGCTCGTGTCGTCCACGCCCCGGTTGTCGGTGTAGACCACGCTGAACTCGTGGAATGTCCCGCCCGGGCCGGTCACGTCCGAGGGACCGACCAAGGTGGCCCGGGGAGCGAACGTGTCGATCTCCACGGCCGCGTGGGCGTTGAGCCAGCCGTCGGTGGCCAACTTGCCCTGAAGTTGGGGCTGGACGTCGACCGTCTCGAGGATGGCGTCGCGGACCTCGGCGTAGGTGGCGTCGGTCATGCCCGAGGCGAGCAGGTCGGCCCAGATCAGGGCGGCCGTGCCGGTCACGTGCGGGGCGGCCATGCTGGTGCCGCTGCGGGAGCCGTACGCCCCGCCCGGCTCGGTGCTCAAGATGCCCACCCCGGGGGCCGCCAGGTCGACCGTGGCGGCCCCGTAGTTGCTGAACCGGGCCAGCCGGCCGTCGACGTCCACCGCGGCGACGCTGATGATGTTGTCCATCGCCGCGCTGGCCGGGTAGAAGGCGTAACGGTCGTCGGCATCGTTGTCGATCCCCCAGCCCAGGGCGTCGCCGTTGCCCGCGGCCGCCACGAACAGGATACCCGCGTCGCACTGCCGCTGGAGTGCGTCCTTCAGGTCTTCGCGAAGCTGGCCGCGGTAGCCCCAACTGTTGTTCGTGGCCACCAGATTCACCCCATATAGGGTCCGCATCTCGGTGGCGTAGTTGATCGCCCGGATGGCGTCGGACAATAGTCCCGACTTCTGCTCGTCGAGCCATTTCAGGGCCATCAGCGAGGTGGACCAGGCCACGCCGGTGGTGCCGGTGGCGTTGTCGCCCACCGCGGCGATGGTCCCCGCAACGTGGGTTCCGTGGCGGTGGTCGTCCATGGGGTCGCTGTCGTTGTTGACGAAGTCATAGCCGTAGATATCGTCTTCAAACCCGTTCTGGTCGTCGTCGATCCCATTGCCCGGAATCTCGCCCGGGTTGTGCCACATGTTGGCGGCCAGGTCGGGATGGGTGTAGTCGATGCCTGTATCCAGCACGGCCACGACCACGGCCGGGTCGCCGGTGGTTCGGTCCCAGGCCCCCGGGGCGTCGATGTCGGGACCGTCGTCGCCCGGTGTGTCGTTGCTCTCGAGGTTCCACAGCTCGCCGAACTGGGGGTCGTCCGGGGTGAGCTGGGCCTGGATGACGACATCGGGGGCGAAGTAGGCCAGGTAGGCGTTCTGTTGGAGGGCGGTTTCGGCCGCGTCGCGGCTGGTGCCCTCGGCTTGAACCAGCATTTGGCCGGGCAGACCAAGACCGCGGATAACCTCGAACTGGCCCCCGCCGGTTGCGAGCAACGCCCCCGCCCCGGCCACGGAACCCACCTGCTCGACGGCCTGCTCGTTTAGGCGGACGATCCAACGGCTCGGGCTGTGGCCCTCGCTGTTGGCGCCTTCGGCAGCGGTGCTCGCGGCAAGCGGCTCTTCGTTCGCGCCGGCCTCTGCGGCGATGTCGGCGAACCACGCCGGATGCACCGCATCGTACTCCCAACCACCGCCGATATTCAGCAGCGTTCGTTCCTCCAATCGCTCGAACGTGCCCAACGGCACCCGCCGATGAGTAAACGTCAACGGGCCAACGCGGTGCAGCTTCAAGGCGGAGTATGCACGGTAGCGAGGCATAGATGCCGTCTCCTCAAACCAGAGAAACAAGGGCGCGGGCAAGAGCCGTGTACATAGCCCGCCGGCCTGCGAAACGAGATCGCTTCACGACGGCGAGCGGGACCCTCTGCCGGGTGGGCCGCTGGAGGGGAATTCGCCCGTTCGGTGCCATGATGATCCCCCGGCACGCGCCGCGAAGAGGGCCTGTTCTGAGAGGTCGATTGTACTCTAAGCGATGCAGCGCTTCAACAAAGACCCGGCCGGCGTCCGGGACCCGCGAATGCCCCATAGACTATGCGTCTGTTCGGTTCGCGAGTCCGCTTCAGTCTTGCGGCCCCACATCGCCGTTCGGTGGTTTGGGTTCGGGTGGCGATATACCAAGTAACGCGCAAGCCTCCTGATACGTTTCTTGGGTCTCTGGTTTGCCCGGGCACTTGTCTTCCATCATTTCACGAGCCTCCTCGAAGCTGTTCCGCGCGTCGGTTTCCTTTCCGAGTTGCCACTCAGCCATGCTCAGGAAGAATCGATCCATGGGATTGCCCTCTTGGCGGCGCCGGTTTGCCTCTCGTAGACTGGAGATGGCATCCTGGTAGTCCCCGGCACGGTAGCAAGCCACTCCCAAGGTCCGCCAGTACTGGGGGTTCCGGGGGGCTTGGTTCTTGGCCTCCTTCGCCAGCTCGATTGCCCGCCCCGGGTTTCGGACTTCGGGATCGCTGCAGTTGGCGAGCAGCCATGCCAGGTTGTGCACGTACTCGGGGACATCGGACGCAACCAGATATTCCCAAAGGGCTCTTGCCTTACGAAACTCCTCGCGGGACTCCGGAATCCGGCCTTTGTCTCTGAGCAGTTCGCCCAGATGTCGATGGACGTATGCCATTTCGTTGCAGTAACGCTGGGGAGCCGGGCCGTCATTTCGCAGCCCTTCGAGTATTGTGATGGCTGTCCGATATTGCTCTTCCGCGCCGTCGAGATCGTCGAGCTTGTGCAGTACCTGGCCGAGATGGCTCCGGTAGACCGCCACCATTTCACGATACCCGGGCACGTCGCCGTACTCCTTGGCAAACTCCTCGTAAGTCCTGACGGCCAGCTCGTGTTCCGCCCTGGCTGCTTCGTTGTCGTCCAGATCGCTGAGCGCGCGCCCAAGGGCGTCACGACAAGCGGCTTCTTCCTCCACGTATACCGAGAGTTCCGTGTAATCCTTTGCGAGTTGTTCGAGGAGGGGCAATGCCTGCTCAAGCTGTGCTCTTGCTTCTCTAGGACGCTCCAATTCGTATAGTAGATTGCCGGCGTCGACACGGGCACGCGCGAGGTCCGCGCGATAGCCGGGAAGATCCGGCATGGCCTGTGCAAGAAGTGTGTAGTCAGTTGCCGCCTTCTCGTAGCACTCCAGCTCTTCGTGATACCGGCCCGTCAACCGGAGTACGCCAGCGAGATAGATTCGGACGTCTGCCCGCAATTTGACGTACTGCGGATCATCCGGTTTCTGCTTCACTAGCGCGCCGACTGCCGCCAGGCAACCCCGCAGAGGCTCGATCGCCTCATCATAGCGCTTGTCCGCGACGTAGATCTCCCCGAGAACGTTCTGTGCCGTAATAATGGCTGCTTGGTATTCTGCGTCGTCGGGGCATTCTGCACGAAGCTGTTCAAACTCACGCAATGCCTGATGAAGCTTCTGCTCCGCGCTCTGACGTTCGCCCGACTTCCAGAGGCTCACGGCCCAATTGCTCAGCGCGGTTCCGAGCAGGTAGCAAACCCGACGGTTGGTCGGGTGCTCTCTTGCCAGGGTTCTCAGCTCCGGGACAACCGATTCGTACTCTTTGTTCGCGTCTTCAAGACGCATCGTCTCCGCCAGGACTAAGCCACGTCGGATGCGACTGTTGGCCAGTTCCTGCCGAATTTCGAGATGCTCGGGGTTGGCTTCGGCGAGTTGCCCAAGTAGGGAGGCCGCCGCGACGTACGCCTCCTCCGCCTTGTCGGTCTCGCCCATCATCCTGCGCACGTCCCCTAACCGCAGATAGGTCCGTCCGCGTTCAGTCTCCAAATCCGCGTCGTTGCTGCGATTCTCTGCGAAGCTCTCGTAATGCTGAGCGGCCATTTGGAGAAGACGCTCGCGAGCTTCTTCGGTACCGGGATAGTACCGGAGCGCATCGCCAACGCCTGTAAACCACGTATCAACCGCGTTGCGGGCTTGGGCAAGGCGCTTCGTTGCTTCCTGCCTGGCGGCAAGCTCACGCTCGGCCGCCGTGGCCGCCCGCTGGCGAGCACGGTCGACGAGCACCGCGGCAACCACGGAGACAATTGCGGTCAGCAGCAAGGCAGCAGCGGCGGCTCGAGTCCATGTGCGGTGGCGGCGCGTCCAGCGGCCGAGGCGCTCGGACAGCGATTCGCGGTGCGCTGAAACGGGCTCGTCGGCCAGCCAGTGCTCGACGTCCTCAGCAAGGGATCCGGCCGACTTGTAGCGATCCTGTGCCTTGAGTGCCATTGCCTTGAGACAGACCGTTTCCAACACGACGGCGACCTCCGGATTGCGTTCACGCGGCTTTGGAAACCTGCCCGACCGCACCTGCTCCAGGATTTCCGTCTGGCTCCCGCCTTGTACCGGAGGCTGCCCGGTCAAGATGCAGTACAGTATTGCCCCCAGGCTGTACACGTCGCTCGCCGGCCCCATCTCGTCGATGCGCCCCTCCGCCTGTTCAGGACACATGAACGCCGGCGTTCCCATGACACTGCCCAGGTGCGTGGGAGCCGATCCGCTGCCTGAAGCGGGTCGCAGTGTGGCCTCGTCGCCACGAGGTGTCTCCGCCGATCGGCCGACGGCTTTGGCCAGTCCCCAGTCAAGAACCAGCGTCTCCCCGTACTTGCCGAGCATCACGTTGCTGGGCTTGAGGTCACGATGAATCACCCCGCGACTATGAGCGTATTCGATCGTGTTGCAGACGGCGATGAACTGGGTTAGCAGCTTGCGGAAAGCAAGTGACTTGTGCCCCGGCTTGCCAACAGAGCCGCCGCTCTTGTGGTGGCTTTCGATTGCCTGCCTGAGCGTCCGTCCCCGAACAAACCGCATCGCATAGTAGGGGCGCCCATTTGCGAATCGCCCCAGCCCGTATACCGGCACGATGCCGGGGTGCTCCAGGGAACCGGTGATCTCGGCCTCCATCAGAAAGCGCATCTGACTGTCGGGGTTGTCGGCGTGGCGCTCCAGTAGCTCCTTGAAGGCCACTTCCCGATTCACTTCCTGGTCCATGGCTACCGATATCAAGCCCAAGCCGCCCTGTCTGTGCGGATACAGCACGCGGTAGCGATTCGTGACTTGCGTCGCTCGCCGAAAAGTCTGAGTCGATGCGTACGAGTTACCTGAGCCGGGATTGGGAATGTGATCCGCCGTACCATCATCCATGTATCGCCCGAACGCGCCGTCAATTGCATTCGCCTGACCCGGGAACCGCCGGTAGTACTCTTCCCGCTTCGGCTGCTCCTGTTTCTCTTGTCGCCAATGCAGTTCCACGCCCAGCAGAGCGTAGAGCAATCCCGCTCGCTCGGGCTCCGAGACCTCGTCCAAATACTCCTCAATCCGCGGCTGCTTTCCTTCCTTCCAGGCTTCCTCGAATCGGTCGCAGACCGGGTCGAATCGGTCCGGCAAAGGCGATGCAAAGTCGGCGGTCGGCTCTCTTTCGTCGGCCATGGCTTTAGTCCAATCAAGCGAGGTTCCGGTCAGGCATCAGCCGGGGGTGACCGCTTAAAAGGATTGTAGCTGGTATGGATGCGCGTGGGGAGCTGGGTACCTCACCTTGCGGGCGGACTCCTAGCGCCCTCCATCTTTCACAAAGAAGCTCTCAAGGACAAGCCGGTTCGCCAACTCAAGACTGAAGAAGCTTCACGGAACCAGGAATGGTTCCGTCCCTTTTTCCACTGCGTGGTAAGGTGATCAGAATCTGAGCGCCGCCGCCGCGTCCCGGCCCGGCTTCAATCTGCCCGCCGCGGGCTTCCACAATACGTTTGGTGACGGCCATACCCAACCCGGTGCCCCGGGTCTTGGTGGTGTAGAAGGGCTCAAATATCTTCTCGACTTGCTCCGCGTTCAGCCCTGGTCCGTTGTCACAGATTGCGGTCCGCACGGCCGGGCAGCCTTCGATTTCGGCTTCAGACCATTTGGCATCTATCTTCACCGGGTCGCCGTTGCGTGCCGAACAGACGATCTCATGGCCTAACTCGGGCAAGACGACCTGGTAGAACTCCAGCACGTCCGGCTCATCGTCTGCGACGGCGATCCTTAGCGACTTGGCCATAGCTCTTCTCCTGAGCCCAGGATGATCGGAGCACAACTCCAGTTTTCCTCACAACCGGCGATCCTCGGGTGCCCGCAGCAGGTTCTTCTCCACGAACGACCGTAGGCCCCCCGGAACGGCGGTCCGTGTACTTGCTCGGAAGCCCCTTGTGCGGTGTTGCGGACGATGCGGCCTATCCCCGCTACTGAGCTTATGGCCGGCCGGGCCGCCCGGCCCTCACCGTTTTTCGGGAAGACGAGCAAAGGGAAGCAGTTGGGGGCGCAAACCCGCCGTAGGGGCGGCTCGCCGCAGGACCAGAGTCGCTCCGCAACAGAAGTCCGGCCGGCAACGGCCGGAGTGCGCAGACCGTTGGCAAGAAAGCTTCCGGTCGGGCAACGGCGAGGCATTCAGCCTGCCACGGGCCGTCAGAACGTCGCCTGAGTGCCGAAGTAGAAGTTCACGCCCGGCTGGAATACCGACAGGCCGCTCGGCGAGCGATGGTCGAGGTGTTCCTGATACCTGACGTCGGCAAAGTTCTCCACGCCGGCGACCAGCAACCAGCGGTCGCCGGGTCGCCAGTAGCTCCGGAAATCCCAAACCGTAAACCCTGCCGTGGGCGATTCCAGAAGGCTCCGGGCAACGCGATCCTGGTCGGCCACAATGCGGGCGGCAAGCTCGATCGCCCACCTCGGCTGAGGGGCCGGCTCGTGGAGACGGAAGCCCAGGCGACCGTCGAGCGGGTAGATGCCCGGCAACGGCTCCGTCGAGTTGCCGGGAATGCCGCTGAAGAAACCTCGCGGCAGACCGGGGATCTGCGAGCTGGGCAGGCCGGGCTCGGCCCGCCGGGTGGCAAAAGCGCCGTCGCGCGTATGGTCGGTTCCCTCGGTGTAGGTCAGGGCTGCGAACGGCGTCAACCAGGGCGTGGCGTCGACCTCTCCACGGGCCTCCCAACCGCTGATGGTTGCCCGCTGAGTGTTGACGAATTTGTAGTTGACTTGCTCCACCCCGCCCGACGGCGGCCCGTGCCAGGTCCGCATGGTCTCGAACGTGATGTAGTCCTCGTACCAAGCGTAGAACCCGCCAATCCGGCAGCGGAACTTTTCCTTCTCACAGCGAAGTCCCGCGTCCACCTGCCAGACCTTTTCCGGTGCCAGTTCCGGATCACCGGCCACCGTATTGAGACCGTTTTGCAGCAACAGCAGAAACGGCTCGGCGGCGTAGAGTTCCGTCAGCGACGGGGCGCGTTCACCGTGGCCGCCGGCCAGTACCACCCGCCAATCCGGGCTCAATTCGTATTCGGCGCTCAGGTGCGCCGCCCAAAGCGTGAACGAGCGGTCCAGTTTCTCGTCGCCGAGGATCTCTACAAGAGACGATTGGTCGTCAGGCGGCTGGAGCCCGAGTTTCTCCAAGTGGGTCGGGTCGTCGATAACGTTCGTCGACACGAAGTCTACCCGAGCGCCGCCTTTGAGTGTTGTCCGTTCGCCAACCGGAATGCGGCGTTCTACAAAGACTCCCGGGTTGGCCCAACGGGACTTTGGAATCGGGGAGTTCGCGTCGTCGAATATCTGGAAGCCGACCCGCCCGCTGGCAATCTCATCAAGTTCCTGCCTGACGTACCGGTAGTCGGTGCCGAGCGTAAGCGAGGGGCCCGCATCTTCCCCCCAGGTCATCGCCGTCCGGTATCCGGTCGACGTCGAATCGACGGCCGTGTGGCCCCGGTAGCGGATGAAATCGAGGACGGGGTGCTGAAGCCGCTTGGCGGGCGATTGAGCATCACCGAAGAATTGCGTATGGTTGTACCAGCCCTCCACCTGCAGCCGATCGCACCATCGCTGATCTTCTAAGACGTACGCCAGCTCGTACGCCTCGGTGACCAGAAAATCCATGTCGAAAACCATGCCGGGGTATTCAACATCCGACTGGTCCAATCGCAGAAAATGGAAGTCCAGCGATCGGTGGGGGCAAGGGTCGAGACCCAAGGCGACGTTGAAGTCACGGCTCTTGTAGCTGGAAGCGATCCCTTGGCCGGCGCCGTCCACGTAGTCGTTGCCCATGGCGTGGCCGTAACTGACCTGGTAGCCAGCCTGTGGTCCGCCTCCCCATACGGCGGTTCGGCCGTACCACTGGTCACCATTGGTCTTGAAATCAATGCCGGTGCTGCCGTGGATTTCGTGACCGTCAGGGTAGCGCGGTGCTTTGAGAAGATCGACGTCCACGAAGTGGAGCCCCGGGCCGTACCAGACACTGTAGGGGCCTTTGATCACCAGGACATCGTTGATCAGACGAGAGTCGATCTTGTTGAGCGCCGTGTCCAGGTCCATTCGAGCGGGCACCCAATATGATCCGGACGCAGCCAACTGACCAACACGGCTACCGCGAACGCGCGGGTCCGTAACAATGGGGGTACGCCTTTGAACCTCGACTCCTATTGCCGTGTGGGACTTGCCCAGGAGGTTGCCCGCGTCGGTGGTTACCCGGGTTCTGGCTTCCAGGCCGGGAACGATTTCGGCAGCGGCCGCGACACCGGCCGCCCATCGCGGTCGGCCGAGGACCTGCTGGGCGAACGTCCCGACCCCGAATACGTTCGTCTTGATTTCCCTCGCAGCTATTGGAGCGGGTACGGCCGGTCGTATCTCCTGCGGAGGAGTGAGCACGGGCGCAGGCTGAAGCATCGTTGCCTCAACGAGCGTCGGGTCGCGATGGACTGCCGGCTCGGTTGGAGCCGCGGACTCGGGCTCGTCCGTGGCAAGGGCGAAACCGGACGGCTGGGTGGACGAAACGCCGTCGGCACGCACGCCTAAGGCCGGCGCGCAGAGCGCAACACAGATCCCGAGGAACAGCCGGGAATAGCCCCGCCCTTGGCCCCGTAAATCCAGGGCACCCCTCTGTAGATACATGACCTCCCCCCCAGTGAGGCCCGGCGATCTTGCGCGCTCCGCTTAACTGTTAGAATCGTCATAATCGCACCACCGACTTGAGGGGGCGGGTCAGAAACGATCGTGCTTCCGGGTCGAAAACGAGCGGCCTGTCATTTGCGGCCGGTCGGTGCCCGCGCCAAGAGCCGCCAGCTTGACGACGACTCATGGACTCTTGGGGAGTCCGCATTGCGGCGAAGGCTCACTCGCTCTCGCCAAGCCCACTCTCCCACTTGTCGCGAATCCGCGCCAGCTTGCGTTCCACCGTGGCCAAGGAGCACTCCAATGATCGGGCGATCTCCCGATTGCTGTAGCCCTCCATTTTCATCACCGCGACCCGGCGCAGTGAATCGTCGCGTAGTTCGTCGAGGAGGGCCTCGCATTGCTCGGCAATCAGGACGGCGAATTCGGGCGTGGGCTCCGGCGCGGCGACGCTTTCGAGCCCCTTCGGGCGGTGAGAGACGCTTCTTTCGACAAAAGCCGACTCTCCCCGCACGGCTCCACCGCCCCGTTTCAGCCGGTGCCCATGCCGCATTTGAGCGACCGCCTTGCGGGAGGTGATCGTGACGAGAAGCTTCCACAGACCGTCTCGGTCGGAAAGCATCGGGAACCGGCCCTCGGCCGCCCCGCGACAAAAGCTGTCGAAGGCGCTCAGGACGGCGTCTTCCTCGTCGGCCATCCGACGGGCTGCAGCGCGGAGCTTGCGGCGGGCGACACGGACGAGTTGCTCGTAGTACCGCTCCCAGATCCGCTGGGCGGCCTCCTCGTCGCCCTGGGCAAGCTGCTCAATCCACTGGGTTGGGCCGTCGTCCACCATGGTGTACCTCCCTCGGGAGAGGAAGCAAGCGGCGACATCAGCAGCCTTGGCGATTATAGCCGGTTTTCGGGGGCCGTTTCCAGGCCACTCTAAGGAGGGGTATTCGGCGAGTCCGGACATGCGATGCAACCCGAAGCGCCATGGCCGCTTCGAGCCGTCGGGCGGCGTTGAAGAAATGGCCCGATTGGGTGAGGGGTGGCCGGCGGCGATGACCATAATCTCAAGGTGTCGCCAGCAGTTCTTCCGTGGCGGCCTTGGCCGGCTCCTGGCTCCTCGGCATGTAGGGGTTTCCACCCGAGCCCGCTGGAATTCTTGCGAGGGGTGTTCCGAAGCCGTCGAGCCGGTGGGCGCAAACTGCGTGAGCTTGCCCTCCGGCCAACCACCTGCAACAATCGAAATCCGGTGGTTTGACGGCATCGTCGTGACTCGACGGGAATGAAGCCAGTGCGAATTGTCTTGCTTCACGCTCCGCCTTGGAAGATCCCGGCGGCAGGCGAAGCTCGAGATCCGGTGGACGGGCCACCTTCCGGCTATCCCACGGGCGGCGTTGACGATGCTGACTTTAGAACGATTCCGTACGGGCTGCTTTCGCTGGCCGCACAGGCCATGCGCGCGGGACACGACGTCTCGACGTTCAACCTAGCGAGCTTCCCGTGGCGCGACGTGGTATTACTCGTCCGCGAGCTGCAAGCCCCGTTGTTTGGCATCTCGTGCCTGACCGCCAATCGGCGGGGCGTCGGCGCACTGGCCCGGTTGATACGAGATACCCACCCCGACGCCCTCATCGTCGTCGGAGGGCCGCACGCCACGGCTCTCCCGGTGGAACTGTTGGCGCACCATCCCGCGATAGACACGATCGTGCTCGGCGAGGGCGAGGCAACCTTCATGGAGCTCGTGCGCCGTATCGAAGGCTCGCTGTCTGCCCGGGGCGTTGCCGGGACAGCCTGGCGTGACGGCGATTCGATTCACATCGGTCCGGACCGGCCGCTCATTGATGATCTCGACGCCCTTGCCTCGCCCCTGGACTACTTCCCGAGTCACATCGTCATCACCTCTCGGGGGTGTCCGGGAAAATGCACTTTCTGCAATAGCCGGGCGATGTGGCGCGGCCGCGTGCGGTTCCACTCCGTCGAGTACGTGCTTGGCCTGCTCCAGACTGCTGTTCTGCGGCACGGCTTCCGGTTCCTTTCCATCAAGGACGACACGTTTACCGTTAACCGTAGAAGAGCTTTGGACATCTGCCGGGGTATCCTCGAACGAAAGCTGAACTTCGTGTGGAGCTGCGATACACGAGTCGATAACTTAGACGATGAGCTGCTTCGCGCGATGCGGATGGCGGGATGCCGGATGCTGAGCCTCGGCGTGGAGTCGGCTTCTCGCAAAATACTCGGCAATCTCAGGAAGAACATCGACCCGGACCAAGTCGCCGAGACGACCCGTATGGCCAAGAAGTACGGCTTCCAGGTCCGGTACTACATGATGTGGGGTAACCGTGATGAGACCACGGACACCTTCCGGGAGAGCATGGACTTTCTCGAAGCAACCAAGCCCAATCAGGTTATCTTCACTCTTCTTTCGGTTTATCCGGGCACGGAGGAGTTCCAGCTCCTCCAGAACGACGGCGTCTTCTCGAGCGGCACCTTCTTCACTGAAGACTTCATGACCCTGAAGTGTTTCCTGGGTCGCTCAAGCGACATGCGGGCAATCAGCAAACAGGTGGGGCAGTTCGGCAACCAACTCGACTATTGGGACTACGGTGTACCAGATTGCCAGAATATCGTCAGACGCCTGCCCAATTTGCACGAGTCCTATCTGGACTTGGCCAACGCCCACTTTCGGGCGGGGGATTACGATCTAGCGGAATCTTGCGCACGGCGCGCGCTTCAAATGGACTACCCGCTGCCGGGTTTCGTGTACAACTGCTTTGCCTGCATCGCAGCCGCCCACGGAGACGTGCAGGGGGCCAGAACGAACTTGGCAAAGGCTGAACGGTGCTACCCACACGGCGTGGTGCTGAAGAACAAGCGGCTGCTGGATGACTGGCTCGCGCGCGGCGGCCCTCAGCCCGCTGAACCGCCACCGCTGCGCCCTGGTTGCCGCCCGGCTGAACGACGACGAGTACCTGGACCTGGCGGTGACGAACTACTACAGCAGCACCGTCTCGATACTGCTTGGCACCGGCGGCGGCTCGTTCGCACCGGGCGTATCTCACTTCGTCGGCGTGTATCCCACCTCCCTGGCCGCCGGCGATTTCGACCGCGACGGCGACGTGGACCTGGCCGTGGCCCTGGAATGGGACGGAGAGGTGGCCATGCTGCGCAACCAGGGCGGCGGCTCGTACGCCGTGGACCCGGTGCGCGTGGCCGCCGGGCTGAACCCCTTCTCGGTGGTCGCCACGCAAATCAACGACGACAACTACGACGGACGGATCGACGATCGAGACGCCCTGGACCTTGCCGTGGCCAACTTCGGGGAGGACGGGCTTGCCGGTGGGGTCTCGGTGGCGCCGAATAACGGTAGCGGCTCGTTTCCCTTCACGATGTCGCTGCCCGCCGGAGAGGGGCCGGCGGGCATTGCGGCCGGCGACCTCGATGGGGACGGCGACGCCGATCTTGCCGTGGCCAACTTCCGTTCCGACGACGTCTCGATCCTACTGAACGTGGGCAACGGGTCGTACGTGCGTTTGCCCGACGGCCTTCCGGCCGGCAAGGGGCCCTACGCCGTCACGGCGGCCGACGTCGACCTGGACGGCAAGCCGGACCTGCTGGTGGCCAACGCCGACGAGGGCCATCTGGTCCTGCTGCGCAACCGATCGCAGCCGGGCAGTATCGCCTTTGCCCCGGCGCAAACCCTCGGTGCGGGGACCATTCCCGGGGCCGTGTCGTCTTCCGTGACGACGGCCGACTTCAATAAGGACGGGGTGCCGGACGTGGCGGTGGCCAACGGGATCGGGGGGAGCGTCTCGGTGCTGCTGAACAGCGTCTACGCCGGGGCCTACGAAATCACGCTCGACGGCGTCAACCCGGCGCCTCCGCTGGATTTCGGGAACGTGCCGGTCCTCCCCGCCGGCCGGGATGAACTGATCGTTGGCTTTGGTGCGGCCGGACTCTGGGTCTGGGAGAACAAGACCAGTTGGAACAAGCTGCACGGCGTGGGCCCGGAAGACGCAGTCACGGGCGACCTCAGCGGCAACGGTCAGGACGAGTTGATCGTCGACTTCGGCCAGCCTGGGTTATGGATTTGGGAGCACAATACGAGCTGGCACAAACTGCACGGCCGAAGCCCGGAACTGATGGTTACCGGAGACCTCGATGGCAACGGTCAAGACGAGTTGATCGTAGACTTCGGCGACCAAGGGGTATGGACTTGGTGGAACAACACGAGCTGGGACAAGTTGCACACCGGAAGCCCCGATGTGCTGGCCACCGGAGACCTCGACGGACCCGCTCCCGGACCACTCACGTCTACCGCGGGACCGTCAGCGCCGAGCGAGGTCACATCTCGACCGGATCAAGGGACTCTTCACGATGCAGCGTTCGACAGTCTGGTGCTAGACCCGGATTGCCTCACCCGGACGGCCTCGCGCCCGAAAGGTCCGTCTGACATCGCCTGGTTCCAGCAGAGCGACGTATCAGCCACCGGCAGGCGCTCTCTGAAGGACAGCGACGGCGCCAGAACGGCGGTAGAGAAGCTCCTTCGTACGTTGTAAGGCCATCGAGACCGCAACGGCCCGGCACCACCCAGTGGTTGCCGCTGGCGCCTCGTGCTGCACGATATTCGGGAGATGCTTGACCCGTCCCGGATTCAGTGGCGCTTCGGGCCGGTGTCCTGTAGAGAGCGGCCGCGTCTGGTGCTCACCGATCTTCCGGTCTGCGGCAACTGCCATTCCTTCTCCGCCGACGGGACGTGGCTGGGCATGGACGTGGATTACGCCAACGACCGGGGCTCCTACGCCTTGACGCGTATCGAGGAGCAAACCGTGCTGGACGCCGGCAAGATCCTCACTTGGAGCGACTACAAGCGAGACGAGAACGAACCGACGTTCGGGTTGCTCTCCCAGGTTTCGCCGGACGGCAACTACGTGGTCAGCACGGTGAAGGACCGATCGGTCTTCGTGCCGAAGCCGGAGATCGAGTTCTCGCAGCTCTTCTTCCCAATCAAGGGCATCCTGGCCGTCTACTCCCGCCGGACCAAGAACTTCTCCGCGCTGCCCGGTGCCGACGACCCCGAGTACGTCCAAAGCAACGCGGTTTGGAGTGCCGACGGGAAACGCATTATCTTTGCCCGGAGCAAGGCGTATGCCCTCTCGGCGCTGCGCGACCAGGGGAAAGTGTTGCTCACTGAGGAGGAATGTCGGGAGTTTCTTAAGGAAGGCAAGACGTTCCGGTTCGACCTGTACAGCGTGCCGTTCAACGAGGGGCGCGGCGGCAAAGCGGAGCCGCTTGAGGGCGCGTCGAACAACGGCATGAGCAACTACTTTCCGAAGTGCTCTCCGGACGGCAAATGGATCGTGTTCTGCAAGGCGAAGAGCTTCATGCTCCTGCAACCCGACAGCGAGCTGTATATTCTTCCGGCAACGGGGGGCGAGGCTCGTCGGCTGCAGTGCAACACGGGCCGCATGAACTCGTGGCACAGTTGGTCGCCCAACAGCAAGTGGCTGGTGTTTTCCTCAAAAGCACGAGGCCCTTATACGCAACTCTTTCTGACGCACATCGACGAAGAGGGCAATAGCACGCCGCCGGTGGTCCTCGACCGGTTCACCAGTTCCGATCGCGCCGCGAACATTCCGGAGTTCGTCAATCTGTCGCCCGGCGCGATCCAGAACATCCGCGACAAGTTCACGGATGACCATTCCTATTGGCGCGCCGGAAACGAGTTCCTCAAAGCGCAGGACTGGAAAAACGCCGAACGCATGTTCCGCAAGGCCCTCGCTATGAATCCGCGGAACATCAATGCGCGGGTCAATCTGGGTTCGGTGTTGACCCGTACGGAACGCGTCGAAGAAGGGATCAAGCACCTGCGGGCGGCCCTGGAGGTCGATCCGCGGTCCGCCGCGGCACACCATTGCCTCGCCGTCGCCTTGGCCATGCGCGGACGCGTCGACGAGGCCGTCGTCCGTTGTCGTAAGGCCCTGGAAGTCAAGCCCGACATGGCCGACGCCAGGAATACGCTCGGGGCCATGCTTCTTCGGCAGGGCGAGACTGCGCAAGCGATGGCGGAATTCCGGCACGCCGTTGAAGCCGACCCGCGGAACGCAAACGCACTGGCCAATTTGGCCCACGTGGAGGTCGGCACGGGCCAACTCGACCTGGCCGCCGAGCACTATCGCCGGTCACTGCGGCTTCGGCCCGCGGGCGACATCTACCAGGCCCTGGCGGGCCTTTTGGCGCGGCAGGGCAAGAAGCAGGAGGCCCTGGAACTCTGTGAGCAGGCGGCCAGCTCGTTGTCGTCAACCGCCGAGAACCGTTACTGTCGCGGCAGGATGTGGCAGGCCGTCGGGCGACGTGCGGAAGCGGCTGCGCAGTTCCGCGCGGCGCTCGAACTCGATGCCGGGCACCTGGGAGCCGGCCATCAACTCGGGCTGGTTCTGGCGGAGATGGGCCACACGGCCGACGCAATCCGCCAGTACCGCCGGGTCTTGGAGCGGCACCCGGACCATCGGCAGACCTTGGGCAACCTCGCGCGTCTCTTGACGACTGCCGCCGACCCCGCACGCCGTGACGGCACCGAAGCGGTACGCCTGGCCGAAAAGGCCGCTCGCCTGGCCGACGCACGGAACTTCGTCGTCCTCGATACCCTCGCCGCTGCTTATGCCGAGGCAAACCGGTGGGAAGAGGCATTGATAACCCAAAGGCAGGCCATCCGCTTGGCCGAATCGCAGAGGCAAGTGCGAGCCGTTCCGCCCATGCGCCAACGCCTGGACCTGTACGAGCTGCACCAGCCGTGGCGAGAATAGAAGCAGGACCCATCGCCGTTGGGGAAAAGACTCACACCTTCAGTTTCCCCAACCTGGAGCACATGCCACTCTATCAGCCGGCCGAGCCCTTCGGCGGGGGTCAGCCGCCTACCCGCATTCAGCGAATAACAGGTTCAAGGGGTGAAGGGTATCGGTAGTACACTTCGAGCATGTAGATGGAAAAGCAGGTGACGTACAGACGTCCGCCGTGGGGGGCCCATTGGTCAAGGATGGGGTGCGCCGGGTCCCAGCTACCCCGTTCCGGGCCCGACCGGACCTGCTGCCGGGGCAAGGTCTCCCGCATCACGTCGTTCCATCGCTTCCAGTATTCGCCCTCCATGTGATGGGCTACTTGCGTGGCGTAGTACCAGTAGTAGGCGTTTCGCCCCTTGTTGAAGTCGATCAAGTTCTCCGGCGAGGTGATCCACTCGACGCCGGCCACCAGGCGCGGGTCGTCCTGCGGCCAGCCGAGGTACTGCCGGCAGAGCAGGGCCTCGGCGGTCATGGCTAAGGTGGGCTGCTCCGTGCCGCGGTAGGGGTAACGGCTGCCATTGTGTTGGGCCACTTTGTCGAGGAAGTCCTCCACGCGCCGGAACACCTCCTCGTCGACCTCCAGCCCCGCCATCTTGGCGCTCTGCAGGGCCATCACCACCCAACCGGTGACCGACACGTCGCTGTCGCTCTGGAATTCATAGCGCCACCCGCCCTGGGAACCTTGCGCGTTGACGCAGTACTTGACGGCCCGTTTGGCGGGCTCCCTGTACTTCTCGTCTTGTGTCATGCCGTACAACTCGCAGATGGCGATCGTGGCCTGGCCCTGGGTGTAGAAGCGGTGGTTCATCGGCCCCTCGTGGAAGAAGCAGCCGTTCTTATCCTGCTCCTGGAGCAGCCAGTTCCATCCGTTGCCCACGTTCGTCTTGAACGGCCCGCTTTCCGTCGTGTTGCCGGCGCCTTGGAACGCCAGAAGGGCCATGGCCGTGGCCGCGGTCCTGTTGTCGTACCCTCCTTTCGCGCCATCGCTGTACGGCCCCGAAAGACTCCAGTCTCCGTCGCGCAACTGCCGTCTGGCCAGCCACTGCAAGCCGGCCAGCACCGCCTCTTCGGTCTTGCGGTTGCCTTCGTACCGCGCCAGCAGTCCGGCCTTCTTCTCCTCCGTGCGTCCTGAAAACGGCGGCCCCCCGGCGTTCTGCACGACTTGTGCCATCAGCGGATCGGCTTCGACTTCCGACAGGCGCTTCTCGATTTTCATCCGAGTCAGACCCGTGGCGTTGCCCAGTGCCCTGCGGTACCACGACACCGCACGCAGGAGACAAGCGGTCTTTTCTCGGGGGTCCAAGTGGTCATCTCGCACCAGATCGTACCAGTCACCCCCTAGGGCAGCCTGATCGATCGGTGCGGTAGGGGCCTTCAACTCGTTGCGGGCGATCGACTGCAATTGAGCGTGACTGCCCCGGGCCAAGTGCTCCAGACCTCTCTGCCACTCGTCTTTTGCGAAACAGAGAAACCGCCCGACAACGACATTGGCTTCGCCGTCTTCCGGGTCGGCATCAAGCACGGCTTGCGCCCGCCGCACTTCCGCGTGTTGCCGTGCCAACCATGCGATGACCTCTTGCAGAGACTCGTGCTTCCTGGCGGCCGCGGACTTGTCAGCCCGTTTGGCCGCGGCGATCGCCATCTCGTTCAACCTCTCGGCTGCTGCGTAGGCGTCCGTTTCCACCGCTTGATTGACCGACGTCGATAGATAGTAGGCGAGCTGCGAGAACTGTTCTTTCGTTCGTGACACCTGACCGAGCCGACGAAGGACTCCCTCTCTGAGATTCAGCGAATCGATCCTGTACAAACCCTCCATCGTGTTCACGTACTTCATTACCGTGCGAGCTTCGCCGGTCTCCGTGGCGACGTTGATCGCCACTTTCAGCAGCGCGAAGCGTCCGGCAGGATCGTCGTTCGTCTGACTCGCTTGGCGAAAGAGACGATCCGCCAGGGCCAGTCTCTCTGCGTCGGTTGTGGCTTTCGCGTAATCTGTGGCGAACAGCTCTCGCACAAGGCGCAACGCTCTCGCCTGCTCCGACCGGCTAGGCACCGGCAGCCTAAGCGGTTCCTGCTGCCGATCTTGGCTGGCGAAAGCCGCCTCGTCGGTGAAGACTTGTGCTGAAGACCCACGCACCAGGACGGCTGTTGCCAGAATCGTCGCGCAGAGCCGAAGAACCGCCATGGTATGGCCTCCCGCTCTATCAAGACCAGGATCGTCTGAATCAGACCGTCGATGTGCCGGCGGTAGGAAGGGCACCTGGGCGTCGAGGATGGACTCGGCATAGCAGCCTCCGTTTCTACCCCGATCCGGTAGTCCGCCGGGTTTCGGGGAAACGACGGGCCGCTCTGCCGACCGCCGGCAGGTATCCTAATTCGAGGATTCGGTGAAACTCGCGTCAAGTGGGCGATAGCCGACTCGAACGGCTGACTTCCACGTTGTAAGCGTGGCGCTCTAACCAACTGAGCTAATCGCCCGGGGTGGCGTATCCGCGTCTTCGTGGGACGGATTGCCAATCCGTCCTACTCTTCCACGGCGGCGTTCAGGCCAGGCTCTTCCAGGGCTCCTGGTCGGCCAATTCGACCACCTCGTAGCCGTTGTCGGTCGGCGTGGCCGGTGAGAGGATCGCCAGCAGCTTGCAGTCACCGGCGCTGCGGTTGAACGAGGCGTGGACCGTGGCACCATCGAGGTAGACACAGTCGCCGGGCTTGAGGATTCGCTTCTCCTGGTCGCACCACTGCTCCACCTCCCCCTCGATGACGTAAATGACCTCTTCCTGGTTGGGGTGCTTGTGGAATGCGTGGCCGCCGCCGGGGGCGAGCGTCACCTCGATGACCACGAGGTCTTTCGCACCGGTCGATTCCGGCCGGCTGCACCAGGCCAGCGAACCCCAATCGAGCTGCTCTCGAACCGCTTCATCCGCAGGGACGAACTTCCCGCCCATGGCTAGTTTCCTCGTGGTTGGGGCCTAGGGAAGCGGCGGTTTCGCCGGGCAAAGGGCCACCGCCGCGCGTCGATTTGCGGCCCATTCTACCCGATCGGCGGCGCGGTTCAATCCGCCGGGCCCTCGGCCGGGGGCGTGGGAAGCTCGGCCGCGGGCGTCGAAGGCTCGGTTGGGGGCGTCGGCGGCTCGGCCGGGGCCGTAGGAAGCTCGGCTGGCCGGGGCGACTCGGGCAGACCCGGCAGACGGTCGGCCCGCAGCCCGGCGTCGCCCCCGTCGCTGGCGGCTTCGATGGCCCCTTTGTTCGGGGCGGAATCGTCCAGGGCGTAGTCGTCGGGCGTGTGCGCGTGCAAGGGGCGGTCAGCGCCGGGAAGCTGGCGCCAGCGCACCTCGTCCAGGCTCGGCAGGACCTCCCAGCCCCCGTCGTCCAACGCGGCTCGGATCTCCTCGCCCCAATACTGCTTCCACTCCTCGAACGCCACCAGCGCTGTATCGGACACAGGGTCCTGCGGCTGGACCTGCCAGAAGACGTCGAACCCTTCGTAGAACATCCGATTGCCGCCGTAGCGGAGCTTCTCGCGCGCCCGATCGAGCGAGGCCGCGCCAACCTGCTCGATCATCGGGACGCCGGGCACCCCGATCAAGATGCTGTTGGAACACTCGATTCGGGCCGGCAGCAGATGAGGGGTCAGGCGGTCGGCGACCGCCCGGAAGAGGCCGCCCCGCAGCGCGGCCGTGACGTGGCTCAGCCTGATATTGATCCGGTCTTGAGGCGGCGGGCTGCTCGCCCCCCCAACGGCCGAAACCATCGCCTCGCTGATCGCCAGCAGCCCGTTCTTCCAGGTCATGTCGACCGGCTGGAGCCCCCCGGCGCAGAGCAAATCGGCCTCGCCCCGCACGATGCAGTCCTCGAGCACCACGCTGGCCGGGATCGTCCCGTGTGAGCCGTTCTCGGAGATGCCGGCGGCCGCCCCCGGCGCCGGGCTGGCCCGGAAGAAGGCCACGTCCGGGTGATACGCCCGGGGCTCGATGCCGTCGGCCCCGTTGACGATCGTCAGCGAGCAGCCCACCAGCCGGACCGATTGCCCGCCGGTGGTCTCGAACAAGGTCCAGTCGGCGGCCGGCACCTCGCGAGGCACGTGGAGCTCCACCGCGACGTTGTTCAACTCGAGCTGGCCCGAGACCACGCCGATCATGCTCCGCGTGGCAGCGGGGGCCTCGGTGCTGCCCGGCCGAAAGACCATGACCGGGCGGCAGCCCTTGCCGGAGCGGACCGTGACGTTCAGCCCGGCCAGGCTTAAGGGGCGCTCCTCGCGACGGCCGTCGAACCGCAGCTCGATCACGTCGCCGCTCTTGGCGGCGGCGCACGCCGCCCAGAGACTCGCGTACTCGTCTTCGTCGGTCACCGCGTCGCCCACTACCAGCAGTCCCGGCCGCTTCGGGGGTCCGGCCTCCGGCGGGGTCGCCGCGCCCTCTGCGGGTGTTTCCACAAGCGAGGCCGCCGCGTCGAGCGATCCGACCTCGGGCGAAGGCAGGGCGACCGCCGCGATGGGGCCGGCCTCGGCCATGGTCACGCCGCCTGCCAGCGGGTCGGGGCCCAAGCCCGCGGCGGACTCGTCCGGCTCGGCCCGGGTCGCCCGCTCCAAGACTCGGGACCGCAGGCCCTGCTCGGGCGTCTGCTCCTCGACTTCAGAGGGCGGCGCCGCGAAAGGCCCCTGGCCGCCGGGCACAACGTCGGTGGCCGGTGGCTCGCCCCCGTTCGGCAGGGTGCCGCCCTGGCCGGGACCGGGCTCTTGGGAGGCGCCGGACGGCGCGGGCTCGGACGGCGGCGTTGCACCGGGCGGCATCGCGCCCGCTTCGGTGGGCGGGCTTCCCGGGCCAGACCCGGGCGCATCGAGCGGGCTGGACGCCGCACTCAGGCCGCCGGACTCTCCCGGCCGCTTGCCGTTTCCGCTATCCAGCAAACGCCACGAAAGATCCAGCAGCAAGACCATGCACAGCAGCGCGGCCGTCGGCGCGAGCCAAGG
>Ga0180438_10002962_pt1 | contig 26482 bp, 19 predicted proteins | sample SS_ome_12_FD_132455 | JGI IMG/M metagenome (GOLD analysis project Ga0180438, IMG submission 132455) | Hypersaline lake sediment archaeal communities from the Salton Sea, California, USA - SS_3_D_2 metaG | ecosystem: Environmental > Aquatic > Non-marine Saline and Alkaline > Hypersaline >... | reverse complement strand
TTTACTGGAAAGCGGTGAGATCCCGCCCGTGGTCTTTGTCTTGCATCCCCAGCGCGGAAGCCCATCCCTTGAGCAAGAGATCCGAAGCCCTGGGGGGTCCCCTCTAAGCCCAATGCAGCTGCAGGAACATGCACAACGCCTAGCCAGGGACCACCAAATCGACTCCCAACCGTTACGGGATACCGAACTGCTGAAGCGGTTGGAGCGGACCCGGCGGTGGGTGCAGCAGGTTTGCCTGGATCTGTCCGAAGCATCCCATTTGCAGCAGAGCATGCCCCTCACAGCCGAATGGCTGCTCGACAATGAATACATGCTCGAAAGCAATGCACGTGATGTGCGGCTGAATTTGCCCTGGCGCTATTACCGACAACTTCCGGCTCTCGTGAACGAGCCCGACTTCGGACTGCCGCGGATCTACGGCCTGGCTCGTGAACTGGCCGCTCACACCGATTTGCGACTGGATGAGGAAAACATCCAGGCCTTTATTGAGGCCTATCAATCGGCGGCGCCTCTCTCGATCGGCGAACTCTGGGCCCTGCCTCAGCTGCTGCGTATGGTGTTGATCGAAGGAATAGGGCGGATCGCCACCCAGTCCCTGACTGAGCTGCGAGAGCAAGAAGTCGCCGATTTCTGGGCGAACCGGCTGATTACGGCCAAACGACGAGATCCCCAGCAGCATTTTGCGATCATGGCGGAGCTGACCGAAAGCTATCCAAGCCCAAGCCCCCATTTCGCCACGCAGCTGATCGATTACCTTCATGACGAAGGAGCGGCGCTGGATTTGGTGCAGAGTTGGCTGGAGCACACATTCCATAAGTCGCCGAATGAGCTCATCCCGAGTGTAAAAAACCGCCAGACAAAGAATCAGATATCCATCGCGAATGCTTTTACCAGCCTGCGCCAGCTCGCCTTGCTCGATTGGAAGGAATGCTTCGAGCGGCTGAGCCCGGTGGAGCGGACGCTGCGCCGGGATCCCGCAGGCATCTACCCCCATATGGATTTCGCCACACGCGACCGCTACCGTCGGGTGATTGAGGATCTATGCCGTGGTTCCGGCCTGGCAGATGAGCAGGTCGCCACGCACGCCCTTGATCTGGCAGAGGAGGCCCGCTCGGATCCATCGGCAGATGATCGATTGACTCATGTCGGGACTTATTTGATCGGCGAAAAGAGAGGAGTTCTGGCCGGGCTCATCGGGTGCCGAGAAACGCAGCGTTTCCGCGCTCGGCGATGGGCTCATCGTCATTACTCGGCAGTATACTTCCTGGGCCTGGCATTCTTCGCCTCAACCTTTATTTTCCTGGCCCTCCGGTTTGGCTTGCCCAACTATGCCCTGGAGACTCAGGTACTCATCGCCACACTCTTGTTCATCCCCTTAAGCCAGCTCTCACTTGAGGTGATGAATACGCTCACTATGCGTTTTTTCCCACCGCGCACTCTGCCGAAAATGGATTTCAAGGTCTCGGGGATTCCAGACGCCTGCCGGACTCTGGTCGTAGTCCCCATGATGCTGGTGGATCAGGAGACGATCAAGAGAGAGGTGGAAAAGCTTGCGATCCGTTATCTCGCCAACAAAGAGGTTAATCTTTTCTTCGGCCTCTATTCGGATTACACAGATGCGGAGCTGGCCCAATGCGACACAGATGAGGCCCTGCTGCAAGCCGCGACCCAGGGCATCATTGACCTCAATCAGCGATACGGCGGCGAGCGATTCTTCTTGTTCCATCGGGAGCGGGAATGGTGCGACTCCGAGCAAAAGTTCATCGGTTGGGAGCGCAAACGCGGGAAACTGGAGGAGCTCAATGACCTGATCGTTGGTACGCGGCCTAGTGAGGCCGCGCGCCTGGTTTACGTCGGCGATCCGGACAGGCTTTCCGATGTGGGATTCGTCATCACCTTGGACAGTGACACACAATTGCCATCGGGCACCGCCCGTAGGATGATCGAGACGCTGGCGCACCCGCTCAACCGGGCACGCCTGGATGACACGGGCCGTGTCCTGTCCGGCTACACCATCATCCAGCCGCGTGTGAGTCCGTCCCTCCCCAGTTCGAGCGGTTCGTCGTTCAGCCGGCTCTTCTCTGACCCGGAGGGTATTGATCCATATACCAATACGGTTTCCGACGTTTATCAGGATCTGACAGGCGAAGGTTCCTATCACGGCAAAGGCATCTATGATGTGCGCGCCTTCAGCCGGGTGCTTTCCGGAAGGTTTCCCGAAGCCCGTTTGCTCAGTCATGATCTGATCGAAGGAGCTCATGTCCGAGTGGGTTTGGCCAGCGATATTGAACTTTATGATGAGTTCCCACAGGATTATCCGAGCTACATCAAGCGGCAGCACCGCTGGATCCGGGGCGATTGGCAGATCGCAGACTGGATTCTGCCGCGTGTTCCCAAACCTGGCGGCGGACTAGGGCCTAACCCGCTCTCCTGGTTTGATCGCTGGAAAATCTTTGACAATCTCCGCCGCAGCCTTCTGCCCGCCGCTAACCTGGTTTTGCTGATAACCTCCTGGCTCATCTCTGCAAGGATTGGGTGGATCACCAGTATTGTGGTTGCTGTACAGCTGCTCTTTCACTCTTTATTACAGCCCTTTACCTGGGTGACCAAGCGCCATGGACTGAAGGGCGTCTCCCTCAATAAAGTGGCACACGATCTGCTGCGGGTGGTGGTTGAGGCAGCACTGCTGCCGTATCAAGCCTGGCAGGCACTGGATGCCATTGCAAAGGTCTGGTACCGCCGCTGCATTTCTCATCGGAGGTTGCTGGAGTGGACCTCGGCCCAGGCGATGCATATTAAGGCCCAGGCAAAAGTACCGATGTTTCTGCTCCCGCAAGCCCTGGCGAGCGTTTTCAGTGTACTCGTGGGGTGGGCAGTGGCATTTGGGCAGCCGGGCAACCTTGGGTTGGCAGGTCCCTGGTTGATACTCTGGTTCCTCTCGCCAATAATCGGCTGGTTTCTCAGCCGTCAGCCAGCAGTGAAGCCGCCGCTATGCCTACTCCCCGAGAAGGACCGGCAATTCATGAGGAATGTTGCACGGTGCACCTGGAGATATTTCTCGGAATTTGTGAATGAAGACACACACTGGCTGCCTCCCGACAATTACCAGGTTTCCCACCAAAATACGCTGGCCCTGCGTACCAGCCCGACCAACATCGGCCTGTATCTGGTCAGCGTGCTGAGTGCCCGGGATTTAGGTTATCTGACTGTGGATGGGGTCGCAAAAAAGCTGACAGGGACTGTTGAGACATGCCGGAATCTGGAACGCTACAATGGCCATCTGCTCAATTGGTATGATATTCAAACCTTGGTGCCTCTCAAACCACGCTACGTCTCTACAGTGGATAGTGGAAATTTGCTTGCAGCTCTATGGACTTTGGACGAAGGGCTGCAGTCTCTCATGCAGGCGCCGCTGCTGGACTCGCAAGCTTTTGCGGGGATATATGATGCCGGTTCAGTCTTGCGGCAGGTCGCTCTCGAAGAGAAATCTTTCGGCTTGGATGTTCATGCCCTGGATGAACTGTTACGCGCGTGGACATATCCACCGGACTCTGTTGCTGATGCGCTGCGCTTCTTGAGAAAGGCGGGAATCGACATCGGACAATTGTTTGAAAAGTCGCTCGGATCATCACACGAGCATGAAAATGTCCTGTATTGGGCCGGCCAGGTACAGCGTCAAGTGGAAGCCTGGGTGGACATTGCAGATCGTTATCTCGCCTGGATTGAAATCCTGGCTGAAAAGACGGATGAAGAGCTCTCTGAGCTGGATCGTGACGTTCTGCCGGCTATCCACCGGGCTCTTCAACACGCGCCTTCGCTTATGGATCTGGCGGGCGGAAACATACCCTGCATCGCGTCCCTTCTCTCCATCAGGGAGAAAATACCTGCAGAGGAACGCGCTCACCTGGACTGGATTGAACGTGTGAAGGTGGCATTTGATAAAGCAAAATGGCTGGCCGGTGAGAGGCTGGCTTCGATGGAGCAACTCATTCAGTCATGTGAGACACTCTCAGAATCTATCAACATGCGTTTCCTATATAACGCTAAGCGCCGCCTCTTTTCGATCGGATTCAATGTCTCTGAAGGGCGCTTGGATCGTGCCTTCTACGATCTGCTGGCCAGCGAAGCACGCCTGGGAAGTTTTGTTGCTATCGCCCGGGGAGAAATCCCGGCTGATCACTGGTTCGCCATGAGCAGGCCCTACGCTGCCTTCGGCCGGCGCTGGGCCCTGCTCAGCTGGACCGGGACGATGTTCGAATACCTGATGCCGCTGCTCTTTCAACGGTCTTATGACAATACGCTTTTGGATAGAGCCGCCAGGGAAGCCGTTGCTGTCCAGATCGAGTATGGCCGCAAGCACAAGGTGCCGTGGGGAATCTCGGAGTGCGCCTTTGGGGATTTGGACATCCAAAAAACTTATCAATACCAGGCCTTCGGCGTGCCGGAACTCGGACTGAAGCGCGGCATGAGCGAGAAGATCGTTGTCGCACCCTACGCCACTCTGTTGGCGGCGATGTTCGAACCACGCGAAGCCGTGCGTAATCTGAAACGACTGGCCGATCTGGGGCTTCTGAGCGATTTCGGATATTATGAATCTCTGGACTACAGCCGGAAACCAAGTCACGAAGCCGCGCCAGGTGTGATTGTGCGAGCTTACATGGCGAATCATCAAGGCATGAGCTTCCTGGCACTTGCCAATTTTCTGCAAGACGACTGCCTCCGACGGCATTTCCACGCCGATCCGCGCGTGCGTACAGTGGAGCCCCTGCTTCATGAACGCATCCCCCACCAACCGCCTCTGCACCATGAGTCCACGCGCGAGCGGGTCTCTTCGGTGGCGGGCGTCGGTGAGGCTGCGCCAACTGTCAGTCAGTTCGAAACTCCTCATACCGCCACGCCCAAAACCCAGCTGCTTTGTAACGGAAGCTACAGCCTCATGGTAACAGGCGCCGGGGGTGGGTACAGCCGCTGGAGCGACTTCGAGATCACGCGCTGGCGGTCGGATACAACCCGGGATTCCTGGGGCAGTTTTTGTTACATTCGCGATGCCGATTCCGGCCAGTTGTGGTGCAACACCTATCAGCCAACCGGAGGTAAGGCAGAGCAGTTCTTGGTCAACTTCGCGCCGGATCGTGCCTTGTTCCGCCGCGTCGATCATGACATAGAGTGCGAAACCGGGATTATCGTCGCTCCGGAAGATGACGTTGAGATTCGGCGGTTGACGCTGATCAACCGATCCACCCGCACCCGGCGCATCGAGCTTACGAGTTACATTGAACTGGCGCTGGCTCCGCACAATGCGGACCGGCAGCATCCTGCATTCAACAAGCTGTTCATTCAGACCGAAGCCCTGCCTGAGCTGGGAGCGCTCCTGGCCTACCGCCGGCTTCGCAGCGCAGGTGAGCCGCCCGTCTATGTCGCGCACCGATTTACGCAAGAGCAGGGCGCCAATAAATCCATGGGAGAAACCTTGCGCTTCGAAACCGACCGTCGCCAGTTCATAGGACGCGGCCGAACGCTTTCCAGACCCATGGGTGCCCTACAGGAGCCTAGTAACAGCCAAGGATTTGTCCTGGATCCGATCCTCAGCCTGCGCCGTAGCTTCTCCCTGGAGCCCGGCCAGCGGACCCAGATTTCACTGGTTCTGGCAGCCGGCTCCTCGCGCGGACAGGTCACCGAATTGATGCATAAGTACGGCGATTCCCATGCGATCGACCGGGCGATGGAATTCGCCTGGGCATCTGCCCAGCTCGAGCTGCGTCTGCTTCACATTCAGCCTGACGAGGCGCGCCGCTTTCAACAGCTTGCCAGCCATTTGCTCTATCCCAGTCCCCTCATGCGCTCCGCAGCACAGCATATCGCCGACAACCGTAAGGGCCAGGCCGGCTTGTGGACGTATTCCATCTCGGGTGACGTGCCCATCGTTCTGGTCGCCATCGGCGAAGTGCAGGATCTGAATCTGGTTCGTCAAATGCTCCGGGCGCATAGATACTGGCGTATGCATGGACTCGTGATCGACCTGGTGATCCTGAACGAGGAGGCCAGCAGCTATACGCAGCCTCTGCGTGAAAAACTCGAACACCTGATCCGGTCCCATGGGGCCACGACGGAAGCAGACCGGCAGCCTAGTATCTACCTTCTCAACACGGACATGCTCCCGGCGGAAGACCTGATGCTGCTGCGGGCTGCCGCAGGCGTGGTGCTGGTGGCGGCTCGTGGGACCTTGCCTCAGCAGCTCGCGGCGTCGGCGCGTGAAGCGCCCGCTCTGCCCAAATTCAAAACCAGGAAGCAGGATCATCTCGATCCTTCAGCGCCGCTTCCCTTCATGGAGCTTCCCTTCTTTAACAGTCTTGGTGGCGCCACTCCGGACGGGCGTGAGTACGTGATCTATCTCGGCCCAGATATTCACACACCAGCTCCCTGGACCAACGTTATCGCCAACCCGGTCTTTGGTACGATGGTCAGCGAAACCGGGTCCGGCTTCACCTGGCAGGGTAACAGCCAGCGCAACCGCCTGACAGAGTGGTCAAACGACCCGGTCAGGGATCCGCCGAGCGAGGCGATCTACATCCGTGATGAGGAAACCGGGATCTGTTGGACGCCGACAGCATCCCCCATCCGCGAGGAAACAGCATACCGGGCCAGACATGGGGCGGGATACACCGTGTTCGAGCATAACAGCCACGGTATCGAACAAGAACTGACGGTCTTCGTGCCAATGGATGATCAGGGAGGAGAGCCCATCAAACTGCAAAAACTGGCGTTGCGCAATGACTCCAGCCGGCCTCGTAGGCTCTCGCTGACCTACTATGTAGAGTGGACGCTGGGTGAGGCGCGGGAGTCCTCGCAGATGCACGTCGTAACCGCCTGGGACGAAGAGGTCCAGGCCATGCTTGCCCGAAATCACTACCACCCCGATTTTGCAGACCAGGTGGCCTTTGCCGCGGTGAGTGTCCCCAAAGCGGCATACACCGGCGACCGCACGGCCTTTCTGGGGCGCAATCGAACGCTGGACAATCCGGCAGCGATGGAATACACCCAACTTTCACCCCGAACAGGAGCGGGCCTGGACCCGTGCGCAGCGGTGCAGGTCAATCTGAAACTTGCTCCCGGAGAGCAGACAGAAATCACCTGCATGCTCGGCCAGGCTCAGTCGGTGGAGCAGGTCCACGCTTTGGTGCTGGCCTACCGGGACAGCCAAACGATGGAAAATGCATTGCGGCGAACCCAGGCGTGGTGGGACGGTCGGCTCGGCACGATCCAGGTGCATACTCCTGAACTCGCCACTGATATCCTGATCAACCGTTGGCTGCTCTATCAAAATTTAAGCTGCCGGATTTGGGGACGTTCCGGCTTTTACCAGTCCGGCGGCGCCTTTGGCTTCCGTGACCAGCTGCAGGATGTGTTAGCCCTGCTATATGCCCATCCCGCCTTGGCGCGCAGGCACATCCTGCTCGCGGCCAGCCGTCAGTTCAAGGAAGGCGACGTCCAGCACTGGTGGCATCCGCCGGGCGGCGAGGGTGTCCGCACAAGGATCTCCGATGATCTTTTGTGGCTCCCCTTCGTCGTCGCGCAATACGTCAGGGTCACCAACGATGTCTCTGTCCTGGATGAGGTTGTTCCCTTCCTCGACGCGCCACTGCTTACCGACGATCAGCACGAGAGTTTCCAATCTCCTGGTGTTTCGCCTGAACGCGCGCCGCTTTTTGTGCACTGCCAGCGGGCGCTTGCACACGCCCAAAGCTATGGCGCCCATGGTTTGCCTCTGATAGGGAGCGGAGACTGGAACGACGGAATGAACCTGGTGGGCGCGGAAGGTAAGGGAGAGAGCGTCTGGCTGGCTTGGTTCATGGTAAATGTCATGCAGGGGATGGCCGAAATGTCCGATTTGCTGGGCCGGCTCGAGTTGAGCCGGTCATACGAGCAAGAACGTCATGCACTGCTCTCGTCCATTGAACAGTTCGCTTGGGATGGGGATTGGTATCTGCGGGCGACCTTTGACGATGGCTCGCCGCTTGGGTCATGGGTAAACACGGAAGCGCGGATCGATTCCCTGACGCAATCCTGGGCCTGGCTGAGCGGAGGCGCCGAGATGGACCGTGCGGAGAAGGCACTTGAATCAGCGTGGGATCACCTCATTCGTGAGGATGAGGGTCTGGCGCTGCTTTTCGAGCCTCCGTTCGATCGGTCCGAGCCCTCGCCGGGATACATTAGAGGTTACCCGCCGGGAGTACGGGAAAACGGCGGCCAGTACACGCACTCCGCTGTCTGGCTGGCCATGGCCATGGCACGCTGCGGAGACGGAACCCGCGTTGTGAAAATCCTGCGCATGCTCAATCCGATCGAGCGCACACGCAATCCGGAAGCGGTCTGGCGCTATGGGATCGAGCCCTATGTGATCGCAGCCGATGTTTACCGTTTGCCGGGACGGATCGGCCAAGGCGGTTGGTCCTGGTATACCGGTTCGGCAGCATGGATGTATCGTGCCTGGGTGGAGGAAATCTTGGGTCTCAAGGTGCGCGGCGAAACCATGCAGATATCCCCGGTCATTCCCGGCTGGTGGGATGGATTCCAGATGAGTTACCGTCACGGAGAGGCGATCTACGAGATTCAGGTTGAGAATCCAGAGCATTGCGAGCGGGGCGTTGCCTGGGTAGCTTTGGATGGCAAGCGCGTCAAGGATGGCCTTATCCCACTTGGTCGGGATCTGGTAAAGCACAGGGTCATAGTCCGAATGGGCAAGTCACCGCATGTGGATGGCAATATCAAACGTGCTTAAGGCGTATAGTCTGTAAAAAGGTCTCTGTTGAACTTCTTCTTCATCTCAATTCATTCTTTTGGCCTTAACCTTTCAATTACTTTTATATCAGCCCACCAGATATCTCTGTTCGTATCTCCATGTGCAACATCAAGCTATCCTCGACATCCTTGATTAGAAAATAAATATTTCCCGTCAGGTGAAATAGTCGGCAGTCCTGTCAGCGGTTCAAAGCCATATTGACATCTATCCCTATTTTGACTAAATACTCAAGCATTTCTAAATTCCCCTTATTTGCAGCGTAATGGATAAGGGTCCAACCGTATATATCTTTTCCTTTTTCGATTGGCATTTTCCTTTTGTTCTTCTCTTTATTGGTAAAAATTTTATCTCCTTTTTGTGCATGCGACAAATATCTCGCAATTTTTCCCAATTGCCACCTCTTAACATCCTGAAATAAGATTGTCAGATCCGGACCGACAAGGTAAAAGAATCAAAAAGCGACGCAAATCCCCCGAAATCTCCAAACCATCAAGTTTTTGTGAAACACCTCCCTTGAATCAGCAAAGAAACAACCACAGAGGCCCTCAGAAATACGTCCCACTTTGGATCTTCCACTCGGATCTTGGTCCAGATCGGATGTTGGTTTTTTGTGATAGAACTAGCATCCAGGGAGGAGATCTAGTTGAAGAGAAAACGCTTCACAGAGACCCAGATTGCCTTTGCCCTGCGCCAAGCAGAGAGTGGTTCGCCGGTTGCGGAGATAACTCGCCGGCTGGGGATCTCGGAGGTCACTTTTTCCGCTGGAAGAAAAAGTTTACGGGATTGGAAGTAGCAGAGATCCGTTGGCTCAAGCAGTTGGTGGCGGATCTGACGCTTGATAGGCAGATGCTGCAGGAAGTGCTCTCACAAAAGCTCTGAGGCCCTCTGTAAAGCGAGAGCTGGTTCAAGAGATCAAACACTCTTACCAGATATATGAACGGAGGGCCTGCTCGAACCTGACTTATGCCCGCTCTGTCATCCGCTATAAGAGTGTGGAGGATCCACAGCATGCGCTAAGGATGCGTCTTCGTGAGCTTGCCGCGGCCCGGGCGGGATATGGTTGCAGACGCCCTGACATCCTGCTTTGGCGTGAAGGCTGGAGGGTCAATCACAAGCGTGTGGAGAGGATCTGGAGGCAGGGGAAAAAAAGTGCCGGCAAAACAACCAGAGCACTGACGTTTATGGCTACAGACTGGTCATGCATCCGGCTTCGTCCTGAGAGGAGGGATCACGTCTGGAGCTATGACACCGCCTTGGTAGGGACCACAGATGGCCGGGCTCAGCGCATCCTGGTTGTTATTGATGAATACACTCGGGAATGTCTGTCTATGTATGCTGCCCGCAGCATCAAGCACCAGGACGTTCTGAATCAGCTCTACGAGCTTTTCCGATGCCGTGGTGAGCCGGAACACATACGTTCAGATAACGAGCCGGGATTTACCGCTTAAGCAGCAAGGAAATGGGTGGCAAATCTTGGAGCAAAAAACATGTATATCAAACCATGCAGTCCTGGGGAGAATGGCTATGTAGAATCGTTCATCGGTAGGTTCAGAGATGGGTTGCTGAATGGGGAGATTTTTGATACGCTTCTCGAAGACAGAGTGCTCACAGAGCGCTGGCGAAGGGCATACAACAGATACAGACCTCATCGTTCTCTGGGTAATAAGCCACCTGCTCCAGAGGGCTATGAGGTAAAATATGTCTTTACGCAGGTAGCACATTGACGGGGGCAGGTCATCATTTTCATATTATTCAATCAAATATGTTCGTGATGGGCTGACTGAGAAAGAAAAAAGGAGGTAGCATGGATGTTACAAGAACAATAAAAGTATCGCTAAATGCTCTGATGCGAAACAAGATGCGCTCCTTTCTTACAGCCCTTGGTATTATCATCGGTGTGGGAGCAGTTATTGCAACAGTGAGTATCGGAGCAGGGGCAAAGGCAGATATTGAAGCACGCTTCGAGGCCATGGGCACAAACAATCTGACAATCCGCTCTGGAAGTAGCCGGAGAGGCGGAATCCGTGGCGGTTCTGGCAGTACTGAAACTCTTTCAATTGACGATGCTCTGGCAATTAAAGAGCAATGCACTGCTGTGGCTCACGTATCCCCTTCTGTGAACACAAGATCCCAGGTTATATATGGCAACAACAACTGGAACACTAGGATATACGGCGGAAGCGAAAGCTATCCAATCATAAACAACTGGCAAATGGAATTTGGAAATTTTTTTGATGAAGATGCTGTTAGAGCCATCCAAAGAGTGTGCGTGCTTGGAGTTGAAGTCAGAAATAACCTGTTTGGAGAATATGCAGACCCGATTGGCCAGACCATTCGTATAGGCCCGCAGCCATTTCTTGTAATTGGTGTATTAAAATCCAAAGGCGAACTTGGCGGCTGGGGAAGTAGGGATGACATGATTGTTGCGCCCTACACCACTGTGATGAAATTGATTATGGGAAAAAATGACCAAAAACTGAACACAATTGATGTTGCTGCAGTTAGTGGAGCACAAACAACCCAAGCCCATACTCAAATTGAAGATCTGCTAAGAATCAGGCACAGAATTGCTCTTGGTGCGGAAGATGATTTCAATGTTCGTAACATGGCAGACATTGAAGAGAGTGCAACAGCATCTACAAAAACAATGACTATATTGTTAGGTGCCATTGCTGCGATTTCTCTTCTTGTCGGCGGGATCGGAATCATGAACATTATGCTAGTGAGTGTGACTGAACGAATCAGAGAAATCGGAATCAGAATGAGTGTAGGCGCCAAAGAAAAAGATATCCTGTATCAATTCCTTGTTGAAGCTATAGTGTTAACAGTCCTTGGCGGAATAATCGGATTAGGATTTGGTGTAGGGGCTTCATATCTCATAAGCAAATATAGTGCCATGTCAACAGTCATAACGCCGGGATCCATGGTATTGGCATTCGCGTTTGCGGCCATGGTGGGAATCTTTTTTGGCTTCTACCCTGCAAAAAAAGCCTCAAGCCTTGATCCAATCGAAGCCCTGAGGTATGAGTAAAAAAAGAGGAAACTATGAATAATTTCAAAAATTTCTTCAAAAACAAAAAAAAGAGAAACATCACTTTGTGCCTTATCATCGTGGTCATTATTGCGGGATACTTTCTCACCCGGGGCAGAAAGGATCAGGCTACCACATACCTGACCGCAGCAATATCCAAGGGCAATATAAAGGCAACAGTCGTGGCAACCGGAGCTTTGAACCCTGTTGAAATCGTGGATGTTGGCTCCCAGGTTTCAGGAAAAATATCTGAAATCAGAGTTGATTTCAATTCACAGGTAAAAGCAGGCCAGGTTATCGCCCTGCTGGAACAGGAAATCTTCAGAACCCGCGTCAATCAGAACCAGGCCAATCTACGAAGTACACAGGCAACCCTATACAAATCCAAAATCGCCCTGGAAACAGCCAAAAAGAACCAGGAAAGATCACAAGAACTGTATAACAAAAAACTTCTCTCAGACAAAGAAATTGAAGATGCAAAAATCCAATTCTACAATGCCGAAGCAGATATCCTCTCGAATGAAGCCAGGCTAGAACAAGCACAATCCCTAGTTGAAACCAGTGAGGTTGACCTGAACTTTACTGTAATCAAATCTCCTATAGATGGAACTGTGATCAATAGAAATGTGAACGTAGGCCAGACAGTAGCTGCAGGCATGAATGCACCTCTCCTTTTTCAAATCGCGAGAGATTTGACTAAGATGCAGGTTGAGTGCGCTATCACAGAAGCAGATATTGGAAAACTAAAAGAAGAACAACCTGTCACCTTCAAAGTTGATGCTTTCCCAAATGAAACATTTACAGGAACTGTTGAACAAGTCCGAATCAATCCTGTTATCACGCAGAATGTTGTCACATACATCACAATCATTTCAGTTGCAAATCCTGAACGTAAACTTCTGCCTGGTATGACAGCAACCACCACTATTGTCGTCGGCGAGGCAGTCAATGTTTTGCTTGTTCCAAATTCTGCTCTGAGATTCAGTCCTCCGCCAGAAGAAATAAACGCAATGCTTCAAAGACCTGGCGAAACACCTGGGCAAATACCTGGAGCACAGCCCGGACAAAAAACAGCTGGCCAGATAAGAACTAGACCTCAAGGTACGCAACAACAGCCTCGGATCTGGGCACTTGATGAAAATGGAAACCTCAAAATGATAAGAGTACAGACAGGAGTGTCAGAGGCCAATTTTACAGAGATAATAAGTGGCGACCTCAAAGAAGGAGACATGGTGATCACAGGGGTTGAGACAGCAGAACAGGCCAGAAGAAGTTCGAATCCTATGAGAGGGATGCGCTTCTAAATGCCTAAAAAGCTCGGACCTCCTCCCTTAAAACTGGTCCACTTTTGGGTGAGGCTCCGAGGTTGAAAATCTCTTTATGAAGGTGGTTCATTGATGGGGGGCGGGTCAATGTCAAAGTATTGTTGGCTTCCTCATTTGAACGGAACTTGTTATTTTTAAAAGGGTTAGTTACTATAAACTAATACAAAATATTGATACAAATTCTCTCTAACCTTTATAGCAGGAATCTATGGGATGAATTTTGAATTTATGCCGGAGCTGAGATGGCATGGGGCCTATTTTGCCGTTTGGGGGATTATCGTGATTGTTGCATCTATTATGGTGATTTTCTTCAGGAGAAAAAGATGGTTGTAAGAAGAAACGATGGAATTTTTTTATCTTTATAGAACAAAAGGGAGGAGATACAAATGAAACAAAAAACCATTATCATTTTAATTCTGATTGTTTTAGCCATTGTCATTCTCATCCAGAATACTCAAGTTGTGGAAGTACAGATTTTTTTCTGGAAAATTGCCATGTCTCGGATCATCTTGATTGCTTTTGCGCTGATTGTGGGATTCGCTATTGGTTATTTCGTCCCTAAAGTACGGAAGAAATGATATTACCAGCTTATTAGCAATCTGTTATCAATCGATTAGCAAATGATATGTTGACTTACATATTATTTGTATTTGGCTTTGTTCTGCTTATAAAAGGAGCTGAGTTTCTTGTTGAAGGTTCTTCCTCGATAGCAAGAAAGCTAAATATCTCAGATTTGGTGATCGGTCTTACGGTCGTTGCCTTTGGAGCATCAACCCCGGAACTGTTTATTAATACGTTTGCAAGTGCTCATGGGAATGCTGCTATTGCTGTTGGAAACGTCGTGGGAAGCAACATTGCCAATGTTTCCTTATTCTTGGCGTATCTGCGGCTATTTTCCCTTTAGCTGTTGAGAAAAGTGTTGTTCTAAAAGGAATCCCCCTCAGTTTCTTGGCTTCTTTGCTTCTCTATGTTTTAGCTAATGACAAGTTGATAGAAAAAGATCATGTCGAGTAGATTCACGAAGAAATCATTGGTAAGCGTCTCCGGCCGCCTAACGTTTTGGTTATCGGAGAGAGGGTTAACCTCATCCCTTACCGGCGCACCTTCCGAGACGCCGGGGGAGCATCATCGAAGGGTGCGGTCCGAAAAGGGATCGGCTCCGGCTGGTCCAGGCGGTAACCCTGGTTTGGGCCGACCGTCAGCTTCCATTGACTGGATTCGGTCTTCACCGTTACCTGCTGTTCTTGTGGATCGATGCCCACGATTTTGACCGGTTGCCCGTCGAGACCGGTCACGATTCTGGCGCCCGCGGAGGCGGTGAAAGACTCCTTGCCGTTGATCGTGGCCCTGAGTTGTCCATCCTTGCATTCGAGCACCCAGGTTGTGTCACCCCGGCGCTGGTGATAGGTGAAATTCCGACCGCCGTCGGCGAGTCCGGACCACCAGACCCGGTCGTGCTCGACGTCGAGGCGGATACCGTGCATGCGGTTGATGTATTCCAGTGCGGCTAGGATCATCGGTCCGTAGCCGTCCCTGCCTCCGGGTTCGCCGGTGAAGGGGTCCAACTGTTGCGTAAACGTACAGCCGCTGCGGATGAGGACCGCAAGCAGTTTCCGCCCGAGCATGGTCACTTCGGCATAGTGCCCATAGTTTTCCAGCGCTCCGATGGCGCGTTGATAGGTCAGGCCCTGGGGTTGGCCGCTCCAGTCATTGCGGCTGTTATTGCGGAACAGTGACTCGCTCACTGCTATCGAAACCAGTGGTACCGGCGTCCAGAACTCATCGGGATTAAGCAGGTGATGCTCGATGAAGGCGTCGGCCATCTCTTGGGTGAATATACCGTACCACATGCATCGAAGGTTGTTGTGGACGAGTTCCTCGAGGCGTCGGCCTTTGCGGTCCAAATCAAAACAGGCGTGGCGTTCGGCGACCCAGAGTTTGTCGACCAGGCGCCGACGGACTTCTTCCGCCCCCGCGCGCCAGTGCCTTTCTTTACCGTTGCCCAGTTCCCGCGCGATCTTCGCCAAGGCGGAGCGCCCGGCGTAGCTGTAGGCCATGATGTCCATCGAAGCGAATGGAACCAGCACCTCGCCCTTGTATTGGGAGAGCCAGTAGCGGGGAGCCTTTTCCTTGTCCTGCGGATCGGGCATGCCTCGGGCGCCCGGCGGCTGCTCGAAGGGCCAGCGACTCGGGGCTCCGCGGGTCAGCAACCGCGTGCTGCCGTCCTCGCCCGTATCCCAGACGCACCACGTTTCCAGGATACCGTCGCCGTTTGAATCGCGTGTGCGCCACAGGTAAGCATCATGGGCTTGCAGGGTCGCGTAAAGCCGGCGGAGGTAAGCCTTGTCTTTGCCGGCCCAAAAATACATTCGCCAGGCGGGTTCCGGGAAACAGTAGCCCTGGAACATCTCGAAAGAAGCAGCCAGGTGGTGTTTGGGGATCCAGACATAACCTTCGCGCGGGTTTTTATCCCAGCCGCGCGCGATCACGGTGTCGCCGGCAATGACCATCCCCGGCAAGCGCCCGTCCTCCCTTTGGCCGAGCATGAACACAACCTGGTTGTTGAGCGCTACCTGGACGTCATGCCGGGCGAACATTTCCCCGCCCATGGGCTGCGTCTCAATCCATGTGTTTTGATATCCGCCGCCTTCGACCAGCACCTTCATCGAAGGCGTAAACCGGACGAGATTGCCCTTCAACTTCGTCACTGCCGTATCGAAGAGTTTCTGCAGTTGTTTGTCGTTGGTTTGAAAAGTCATCCCGGTCTCGACGCTGGTCCGAAACCATGGTTGCGGATCCTCCGCGTGCGTTACGCCGGCCAAGAAGCCGCAGAGTGACAACAGAAATACAACGGATCGTTTGCAGTCGATGAATTTCTTCATGATCTTCGTCAGCTTTGCGCTTGCGGCAAATCCCTCTCAATTATCCTCAGTTTTCACCCAAAATAAAGCTATCACATCCAAAACGGCCGGGTCAAAGGCTCAACAAGAGTGTAAGGACGCTTCCCCCTGCTTACGCCTTGAATGGTATGTATCCTGAAGCTCTAACCGAGATCGATAAGACCCAGGGCCTGTCTTTTTGGAGGACGAACCCATGGTGGCGTCTTAATCGTGCCTGGATTCTGGCTGTCTGTGGAAGGCGCGAAAAAGCCCTGGAAGCCCTGGAAGAGCACAAATCACTCCATGTAGATACAACTTATGATGAAGCCTGTGTCTATGCAGGCCTGGGCGACGATGACAGAGCCTTCGAATATCTGAATAGGGCATATGAAAACCATTCTTCCCACATGTTCAAGCTTAGATCGGATTGGTGTCTTCACAGCCTCCACGGGGATCCCCGTTTCGAGGGCTTGAGTAAGAAGGTGGGATTTCCAGAGGTCCAAGCGACTTCAACAAAAAAATAAATATCCACACGGTCATGACATCACTTAATGATTCAGTCTTTTTGTCACTCAGAAGATTTGGGTGATACAATCCCGAAACAAAGCCGTCATGTTGTCCATATAGACCGTATGACTCATTTCTATAATTCGTCTATTATAAACAACTTAAGGAGGACCCACCTTCCCCTGGATCACATGACTACGAATCAGAAGGTCGGCGGTTCGAATCTGCTTAGGGGCGTACCAGGCGTAATCCTGGAAAATCAGCACTTTCCTTATTTTCCTAGTTTATACTATTTTATATTAGTTTCAGCAGGATTATACGTATTTTGACACACGGGATTTGGTCTATCTAATCCTGTTTCCCACTAGTGTGAACAGATATTTAATTCTGGCTTTCTTTCTATCCGGATAGAACTTTCTCTCCAGCATGCCCCTCTTTCTCTCCGGAGAGAAAATATAAAAACCCTCAAACCCCTTACCCCCCCTTTTGGGCTGGAGAGGGTACAAGTCCATCATCGACATGTCTACACTATATTCTCTATAACATTTTGCCCTTCCTATATTTAGTGGAGAATCCTTCCCATCCTATATAATTGAAAATAATAATAAGAATCTTGATAAAGCGATGAATGGAAGTTGGCTTAGCTCTTACCGAAGTCTTGACGCTACCCGTCCATAAACGCATATATGTCAGCTCGTGACAAAAAGTAGCGATTAAATCATCCTGTTTGAAATGGTGGGAGATCTACGCTCCTCTTGGATTGACTCTCCATTGATCTGTCTGATACACTCATAATTCAGATCAGCGGGGAGCTCATTCTTCCCGGGTCGTGACTGGCAATTCCAGGATCGGTCCCGTGGCTTTGAGCTGAGAACCTCAGGAGGAACTGAGGGACCCATGGAACCTGATCAGGGTAATTCCTGCGTAGGGAGAGAGTCATGAAAACTTCCAAACTTCCGGAACTCGGAAAAATCCATCGTGAGTTCTTCGATCGCGTCATATATCCCCAACTCGGAGCAGCGAACGAAAATATAGTCATCGGCCCTAGGCACGGTGTAGATTACGGGGTATTGAGACTCGGGGATAGATATCTGGCCATATCCACCGATCCTTTTTTTATCGTGCCCCAATACGGATTTTCACGGGCGGCATGGTTCGGTTTCCACATCATTATGAGTGATGTGGCCGTGTCCGGGCTGGAGCCGAAATATTTGGCAATCGATTTGAATCTGCCTCCTGAGATGAGCGAAAAACAGTTGGAAGAGATGTGGAAGGCCGTACATTTGGAGTCACGAAAATATGGAATAAGTGTCATAACAGGACACACGGCCAGATATACTGGCTGTAGTTATCCTATGGTAGGGGGGTGCAACCGGCATTGCCGAGGGCGAAGAGCATGAGCTACGCGGCCCTCACAAGGTTAAAATCGGGGACCATATTGTTGTCACAAAGGGACCGGCGATTGAGACAACGGGACTTTTGGCTGTTTCCTTTCCGCAAAAATTTGTTGAAGCAGGAGGAAAAGACTTTCAAAGAGACGCTGAAAACATATTTTATCAGATGTCTGTGTTGGATGATTGTGCTATTGCTCGAGAGTTTCCCGGCGTGCATGTCATGCACGATGCCACTGAATACGGGCTATGGGGAGGACTTTTTGAGATGGCCCAAGCCGGGAACTTCGGAATGAATATATTCTATGCAAATATCCATGTTCAGCCAGTTATTCAAAAAACCGCAGAGTTATTTGCCTTTGATCCCTTTTCGGCCATCAGTGAGGGAACTCTTATTTTGACGGTGGATCCCAAAGAAAGTTCGGATCTAGTTAAGGCCTTTGAAGAAAAGGGAATCATTAGCAGTATCATAGGAGAAGTGATTCCCGAATCCAAAGGCATGAAAATTCAAAAAAACGGTACTGAGCAAACGCTCGAATTTCCCAAGGCAGATCCCTACTGGATTCTGGCAGCAGAGCTCTCCAAATAGCAGAAGCTATATCCTAATCAGGACAGCTCTTACCATTCAAGCTTTCTTTGTTATGAAGGTCATAAGATCAATTCGCTTGGCTCTGTTTTGTTTCAGCTAATTTCGGATCCTTGTGATATTTCGTAAGCGATGGTTGCATATGTTTCGTCATCTGGAAGATCATCAATCCTGGCATCCCCGAAGTGGTGGATGCGAGGGAGAGGGTGGCGGGGTTGAAAGGGATTAGTTTCTCTTTCCTCACTGATATTGCCGCGATGCGATAATTTCCAATTATTGCGTGACACAAAACCGGAAATGATTGCTGGCATTGACACACATCCCTTCCATTTGACACACCCATCAAGAACGAATATCCTATCCACGCTCTTAAGGGGAAGCAGAAAATAATGGAAGAAGAACAGATCAAGACAGCCCAGGAACTTCTTTGCTTCTGCTTGCTGACCCGGGAATCGCGGATCGCAGCCGGATTGGGGATGGCCGCCTACCAAAGCATTGTGAGTCAGCACAAGGGCCGGCTCCAGGTCGAGAGTTCTTCCGGCAAAGGAACCACCTTTACTGTTATCCTGCCGGTCATAGGCTGAGCCACGGTGTTTGTAACCACCATAAGAGAGCCGCAGACATGTTACACATCAGAAACTTCAGCATCATAGCCCACATCGACCACGGGAAGTCTACACTGGCGGACAGGCTCATTCAAGCCTCCGGCCTTGTATTAGAGAGAGATTTTCGGGACCAGATGCTGGACACCATGGATCTCGAGAGGGAGCGCGGGATCACTATTAAGAGCCAGACGGTCACCCTCCCTTACTCGGATGCAGCGGGTGAAGAGTACGAACTCAACCTCATCGATACACCGGGCCATGTGGATTTTTCCTATGAGGTATCCCGGGCCCTGGCCTCCTGCGAAGGTGTCCTCTTATTGGTGGATGCCTCCCAGGGAGTGGAGGCTCAGACAGTGGCCAACCTGTATGTGGCCATGGAGCACGACCTGGTTATTATCCCAGTCATCAACAAAATCGACCTCGTCTCAGCGGATATAGACAGGACCAGGGCACAGATTGAAAACGAGCTGGGGCTTGACCCGGACATGGCTATCCTGTGTTCTGCCAAGGAGGGGACAGGGGTGCAGGCGATCTTTGAGGCCATAGTGAGGTACATCCCGCCGCCCACAGGCAATCCCGAGGCGCGGCTTAAATGCCTCATCTTCGACGCGCATTATGACTCGTACCGGGGGACTATCATTGCCTGCCGTATCTTCGAGGGCCAAGTGAAGCGTGGTGACATCATCCGCCTTCTGTCCAATGAGGCGACTCACAAGGTGGAGGAGGTGGGTCTTTTCCAGATCGCCCGAAAGCCCAAGCCGAGTCTGGATGCCGGGGAAGTGGGTTACATCACGGCCGGCATAAAAAATCTGGGAGATATTAGGATCGGGGACACGCTGACCCTGGATGCGGATCCCACCTCGGAGCCTCTGGCCGGTTTCAAGGAAGCCAAATCCGTGGTCTTTTCCTCCATCTATCCCATAGCGTCCGATGAATACCAGTCGCTGCGGGAATCCCTCGAGAAATACGAGCTCAATGATGCCTCCCTGACCTATCAGAAAGACTCGTCAGCTGCTCTGGGTCAGGGATTCCGTTGCGGCTTTCTGGGGCTTCTGCATCTGGAGATATTTCAGCAGCGTCTGGAAAGGGAGTACGACCAGTCGATCGTCATGACAGTCCCCAGCGTGGAGTACAGATTCATCCTCAAAAACGGGGAAACACTCACCATCGACAATCCCCAGTACTATCCGGACCCCTCTCAGATCCAGGGCACGGAGGAGCCGTATATCAAGGCTTCACTGCTTTTTCCCGACAAGTACGTGGCTGTTGTCATGAAGCTGCGCCTGTCCCGCAGGGGGACCAATCCCCGCACTAATTATCCGACACCGGGGAGAATCGAACTCATCATGGAAATGCCGCTGGCCGAAGTCATCTATGACTTTTACGACACGCTCAAGACCATAACCCAGGGATACGGGTCCTTTGACTATGAATTGATCGACAACAGAGAGAGCGACCTGGTACGGCTGGATATCCTGGTCAATGGGGAGAAAGTCGATGCCCTGTCCATCATCGTGCACAGGGACAAGGCCAGAGACTGGGGGGTCAAGATTTGTGACCGGTTGAAAGATGAGATTCCCAGGCATCAGTTCAAGATTGCCATCCAGGGAGCTATAGGCGGTAACATTATCTCGAGATCCACCATTTCACCCTATAGGAAAGACGTGACCGCCAAGCTCTACGGGGGAGATGTCACCCGCAAGCAGAAGCTGCTCAAAAAGCAGAAGAAGGGTAAGAAGCGCATGAAGATGGTCGGGGCTGTCATGATCCCGCAGAGTGCGTTCGCCGCGGTGCTGAAGACGGAAGACAAGTGACCAGCTGAAAGTCTGACTGCCAATCAGGAGGCAGGCAGTTCGAATCTTTTGGGGCGTGCCGTGCGTATCCTATATTTTTTAGCAACTTGCCCTGTTTTGTGTTTTCAGCATCAGTACCCATTTTTCAGCGCTAGTCAACATTTTTTGTGTCATATTTGTGTAATGGGCGATTCAGTGCCTGCTTTATAGAGCGGTGGACTTCGAATCAGTTTCGGGCAATCCTCCTAAGCCCTTAAAAGCAAAGTAATAGTCAATCTTATCAACAACTTAAGGTATTGCTCTAAGTATGCGGAAGTATGCCTAGGTATAGGGGATTATACCTAATATGGTCACAATTTGGTCACAAGCAAAGTGAAATTCGTGTTTGACTCAGGATTCGGGATTTATTAGTCTTGTACACAATAGGGGAGGCTGAAATATGGAATGCCCGAAGTGCAATACCGTCAATACTGAGGATTCCCAATTCTGTAAAAATTGCGCCACATCCTTAACCGGAGAAGTCGCCGCAGGTGTGTTTTTTACAAAGACTCTGGAAACTCCGAGCAAAGGCATCATCCCGGGGACAACCTTTGCCGCACGCTACAAGATTATCGAAGAGCTCGGTCGTGGCGGAATGGGAGTAGTGTATAAAGCTGCAGATGTCAAGCTAAAGCGGACGGTTGCGATAAAGCTTCTGCCGCCGGAACTGACAGGCGACAAAGATGCCAGAGAACGTTTCATACGCGAAGCCCAATCCGCCGCTGTGCTCGACCATCCCAATATATGCACCATCTATGAGGTGGACGAGTCGGAAGACAAGACCTTCATCTCGATGGCCTATGTGGACGGCCAGGATCTGCGGGGGAGAGTGAAAGAGGGGCCTCTGGAGATAAACGAGGCACTGGATCTGGCGATCCAGGCCGCGGAAGGTCTGGCGGCGGCCCATAGCAAAGGCATCATCCACCGCGACATAAAGAGCGCCAATATCATGGTGACCAAAGAAGGCCACGCCAAGATCATGGATTTCGGGCTGGCCAAATTTGCCGGCGCCTCGATGATCACCCGCGAAGGCGTCACCATGGGGACGGTCGCCTATATGTCCCCGGAGCAGGCCCAGGGGAAGGCAGTCGACCACCGCTCCGACATCTGGTCCTTGGGCGTCGTGCTCTACGAGATATTTGGAGGCCGGCTCCCGTTCCAGGGGAAAACTGAGGCATCTTTTCTCTATTCCATTGTCCATGAGGATCCTGCGCCTCTCAAGACCTTAAAGCCCGATATCCCTCTTGAGATCCAAAAGGTCATAACCAGGGCTCTCAAGAAAAATCCTGGTGATCGTTTCCAATCTGCAAAAGATATGGCGGCGGAGCTCAAGCGTTACTATGACATGATCAAAGCTGAGGAGGCGGGGGTTGTCAATCTGCGCACCTTCATAAGGCGGCTAAAACAGCCAAAGATCGCGATCCCGGCAGTTGTCTGTGTTGCCTTGATCGCTGCCGTTGCCATCTGGTACTTCAGCCGCCAAGCTAAATTCCATTGGGTAAACGATGTCGCATTACCGAAAATTGAAGAGCTGGCAAATCAGCACATCTCATCGACACACTATGAGGCCTTTAAGCTGGCCAGGGAAGTTGAAAAGGTCATCCCAAATGATCCACGGCTTCAAGATTTGTGGCCACAAATGTCTGTGACATACTCAATAGACTCACAGCCCAGCGGGGCCCACTTGTACATGAAAGAGTACTCAGACGTGGAGGCTGAGTGGGAATTCTGTGGCATTACGCCAATCAATGATTTATTACTCCCTGCAAGCTGTATCAGGTGGAAATTTGAAAAAGAAGGTTATGAGCCGGTCTTAGCAGTTGCGCAATCAGGCATAATTGCTTATACGGGACCTCGATCCAGCGGAAAACTTATCAGGAAACTTGACGAAATCAACACGATCCCCGAAGGGATGGTCCGAATTATGGGGAAGTCTATGCCTTTGGGCGATATGAATGATTTCTTTATGGACAAATTTGAAGTCACTAATAAGGAATATAAGGAATTCAAGGATAGCGGAGGTTATGCAAACAAGGAATATTGGCAATATAGTTTTATAAGGTCTGGCTCGAGACTTTCATGGGAAGAAGCAATGCAGATTTTTGTAGACTCTTCCGGCCAGGCAGGCCCGGCTTTTTGGATTGGGGGGGATTATCCGGATGGCATGGATGACTATCCAGTCAATGGAGTCAGTTGGTATGAAGCAGCTGCATACGCGAAATGGGCGGGAAAAAGTCTCCCGACGATCCACCATTGGGCCGCAGCGAATGATACTGATTTTTCGAATTTGCGATTTTTCTCATCTCAAATAATGCCTCAAAGCAATTTTAATAAAAAGGGCCCGGTCCCTGTTGGTAGTGTTCCCGGACTCAATCAATTTGGTCTGTATGACATGGCGGGAAATGTCAGGGAATGGTGCTGGAATGAGACCCCGGCAGGTAGGACCGCCAGAGGGGGATCTTGGGATGATGTGTTTTATATGTATGTCAATATTACTCAAGTCGACGCATTTGAGCGAAGTGATAAAACGGGATTTCGCTGCATCAAGATCATGGATGATGACGTCTCTCAGGAAGCATTCTATAAGCCCCATTCTATAAGTGCCATGCGGGATTTTTACTCCGAAGAACCTGTCTCTGATCTGGTTTTTGAGGCATACAAAGAAAGATTTTCTTACGATAGAAAAGATCTTAATGCAAAGATTGATTCAAAATCCGAATATGACGAATGGACAATAGAAGAAGTAAGCTTTGATGCCGCTTATGATAATGAACGAGTTAAGGCTGAGCTATTTATCCCAAAAAATACCTTGCCACCTTATCATGTGATAATTTTCTTCCCCGGATCTTTAGCAGTTATGAAAAGAGCTCCGTGGGAACTCAATGATTACCTCAGAGAATATGACTTCATCGTCAAAAATGGAAGGGCCGTCATGTTCCCGATATATAAAGGGACTTTCGAACGGAACGACGGTTTAACGACTGAGATGCATCTCGCTAATAATACTAATGAATATACGGAGTGGCTAGAAAAGTGGATAAAAGACTTCAGCCGGTCCATCGATTATTTAGAGTCTCGTTCAGATATTGATGCCACAAAGCTGGCCTATTTAGGGAAGAGCTGGGGTGGGTATCTTTCTAATAATATAGCAGCGGTAGAAACACGTATTAAAACTGCCATCACGATTCTCGGTGGATTGCTGCCACTTGGGCTTGATCCATTGATGCAGACAAGGCCTGAGGCGGATCCCATTAATTATGTCAGACACATCACAATGCCGTTTCTGATGCTGAATGGAGAGTATGACCTGACTTTTCCTTATGAAACGACGCTCAAGCCTATGTATGATCTCATGGGGACACCGGAAGAACACAAAGCGTTGCGATTATTCAAAACCGATCATTACATTCCTTACAATGAAATGATCAAAGAGATCCTGAGCTGGCTAGATAAGTATCTTGGGCCGGTCAAATAAGCCTTAATATTGGATATCAAGAAAATTTTTAACATGTGCCCCTGGGAAATAGTATAGGTGAAGGGGAGTCAGCTCCCAATGCATAATGCAAATTGGGTTGTTTCACATAATTCTAGGAACACATTGGCTTCTATTTCAGCATTTCAAAGGAGAATATCCATGACAAAATGGGGCAGGGGAGTAGCTTGCGTATTTCTGATTGTCCTTCTTAGTGTTCCTTCATTGGCGCAGCGACAATCCGGTGCTATCTCTGGAAAAATCGTTGATGACTCAGGAATTTCCTTGCCTGGTGCCGCTGTCACCCTATCAGGCCCTTCCATGATGGGCACAATCTCATTTATGTCTACGGATAATGGAGATTTCAGATTTCCAACTGTACCTCCCGGCAAGAGATATGTGATCGAGGTTGAGATGTCCGGATTTCAGTCAACAAGACAAGAGGGCATAATCGTCAACGTGGGAAAAACGACCACTCTTTCAATCACACTTAAATCTCAAGTCTTAAATGAAGAGATTACGGTAACAGCGCATACCCCAACCGTCGATGCAACAAGTACAAAATTAAGCGTCAATCTGACTCAGGATTTTATTAAGAACATTCCCATTGAACGGGATCCCATTGAAGTGATCCGGGCCGCCCCCGGCACAATATCTGGAATAAGCACTAATATAACAACGTTCGTTACGCATGGCGGGACAGAGCGAAGCAATCAAGTGGCACTGGATGGTGTCAATATCCAGGATCCCTATACTGGAGCCAACAGGATCGCAATCCCGTTTGACATGCTGGAGGAGTTTGAGATCGAGTTCGGCTCCCATCCAGCGGAAATCGGAACGACGGATGGTGCTTATGTCAACATCGTTACCAAATCCGGAGGAAATCGTTTCAGTGGAGAGGCTGGCGTGTATTTCTTCAACCAGAACCTGGTGCAATCTTTAGTGCCAGGATCTGAGGCCCAAGCTGTTGGCCTATCGTCTCCTCTCGGCTACAAAGACTGGAAAGATTTCAGTTTTTCTTTGGGAGGGCCTATATTAAAAGACAAATTCTGGTTCTTCGTACCTTTGACAACTATACACAGACATGGACCGGTCCCGCCAGGGGATCGGAAGAGCATACTTCGGATAGGATTCAAATCGCTGTGAGCGGCACGCACTTCGCAGACGATATCTTGCAGAGCAACCATGAATTCAAAGCAGGATTGGAACTTGATACCGGGAAGTAAAGCTGGGATATGTATAGGCAGAGTCCGTATTACAAATTCACGACTTACCAAGGCCTTCCCTGGGGGCTTAACAATGTCCAGCCCTATTTGGGATTCTTCCAGACAGGAAGACTTGCGAGGAATAGAAATGAGTCCTTGACGCGTGCTACCCAACAAAGGTTCAGCGCATATCTGCAAGACAAGATATTAATAAAGAATCGGCTGTCGCTAAACATAGGATTACGACTCGATCATTCCAGCGCGGATTTCTTAGGTGGGCTGTATAAGCCCGCAGGCGCTTATGATCCAGTTTTACGGGTGGTTGCGCCCCATGTGTTCAAAGAGACAACCGTGCCTGATGTTGAGAATGCGATCACGTGGACCATGCTGTCACCACGGATCGGCATGGTGCTTGATGTGTTCGGTGATTCCAAGGCTGCATTGAAGGCATCATGGTCCCGCTATAACGAGGCATTGCGGATGCATCACATAATGCCACTTTGCCCTATGTTTCGAATGAGCTGGGTAGCATATTGGATGGACCTGGACCAGGATGGTATTGTTGATGCTGATGATGGATTCACTGAAGTGCGCTCCTTTGGAGATCCGGATGAGTTTGATATCAATAAGGTATTGGACAAGGACTTGGCGTCGCCCTACGTGGATGAATTGGTCATTGGAGTTGAATACGAACTGCTGAGAGATTTCAACATAAGTCTGGCCTATATTAGGGTTCGCTGAAAAAAGCATTTAGGTTCATTTTCTTATATTGTTCGTTTCAGAGATTTTATCATCTTTGATTCTGTTTTTCTGCCTATCTCATTTTGTTCATGCCTTGTTGACCGCTGC
>Ga0180438_10002961_pt1 | contig 26486 bp, 19 predicted proteins | sample SS_ome_12_FD_132455 | JGI IMG/M metagenome (GOLD analysis project Ga0180438, IMG submission 132455) | Hypersaline lake sediment archaeal communities from the Salton Sea, California, USA - SS_3_D_2 metaG | ecosystem: Environmental > Aquatic > Non-marine Saline and Alkaline > Hypersaline >... | reverse complement strand
CCTTATTAACAATTTATCAAAAAACTATTCACAACTCTATCATCAAGGTATCACACATTCAGCTCTTAGAACACTCCAAACACTAACAAATCGCACAAGAAGTATGACTAATTTTTTGCGAGGAAAAGTAAATGAACAAATAATAAATCAAATTGAGGCATTTGCAGAATATCTTGGTTGGATATCCCAAGAAGTTCCTCAAGATTCCAATTTGGTTTCCTATCTATATTGGACGTTGAATCAGCTTATTTCTCTTCTTACAAGGGTTGTTTATACGACAAATTTCGGCTATCGACGAGATAGGCGCTATTTCCCATTTATTTTCATATTTTGGCGACCCTGGGGAGGTTGGTGGTGTGGATGGAGTATTTTCTATTTATTGCGACTATCAAATTATAGACTATCTAGATTAATGGGGACAAGTATTCGAAGAGGTACAGTTGACCCGAAAATAGTCCCGTTTTTGCAGTATTTGTCCTCTCAGACCCAATTTATCTTGAAAGGTATCCCAAAAGAACTTTCTGAACTTCTAGACACAAATCTTACCGAACGTATAGTTGCTCAATCACAAGAAATTGCATCAACAGTCGAAAAAATTTCAAAAGATCTGAAAATTCCAGAAGGACTTAACCTCCAAAATATAGACACGTTATTTGGTCAAATTAATACAAGCATTGACCAAATGACTCAGCAGATTAGTCCTTGGCTAATCAATTCATTTTCAGAGATTGCAGATTCCGTCCAAAGCCTGATTAAAGAAGCAAAGAATGCAGGATCAATTCTACCAGAAGCTGCATATCAATTAAAATCAATTATTCCAGAAGCTGAGTCTATTTATGTGAATATCTCTCAAACGCTTCGTGAAAAAATTGGAGAACAATCCCTCGATAGAATACATGAAAATTTAACAAAAGTTGCAGATGTAACTAATTCGATTTTCACTCAAATCGAGGGAAAACTTGCTAGCATCCCCGTTCAAAGACTTGAAGAATTAACTCCAGCATTAACTCAATTAGGCTCAGTAAGCGGTGAACTTCTTGGTAAAATGAAGATAGATCCAAAAATACTTAGCAAAATGGGTACTACACTTCAAAAAGGTAAAATCCCAGCAATTACACAATGGGTATTACCAGGAGTTTCATCGGTTGAGATTGGCTCAAAACTCTTAAAAACTACTGATGCTGCAGCGTTAGTTAAAAAAATAGACCCTTCAAAACTTGCAGTAGTCCATAAGATGACTAGGCAAACTGCCAATTTTGGTTCAGGCCTAAAAGAAGCTGCAAAGATCTTAGCAAAGATATTACAAGGTTTTAGATTCTAAATACATTTCCTTTTTATTTACAAGATTAGGCATAATAAACGGAACTTTCACTGTCTAATAAATGTTGCTTTAGCGTCTCAATAAATATAGTACTTGATAAAACACCAGATGCCAACAGTTTATTTGCTTGAAAGTATGTTTTTGCTTTTAATTCTGCCACTTCATAGGAATAAAGGGGTAGGATCCCCCAAAAATTCCCTCCCTCATCATGAAGTGCATAAATTAAACCCACGAATTGACTTTGTTTAATCTTGTTTTCATTTACTATTTGTGTTGACGTTTTCTTGTCACTTAAGGTTTTAATGTAAATAAGCTTATTGTACGAGTCTATACTTGTATTAATTGCATGAAAATAAGCTTTTTCATTAATATAGTTGTGCATAGAGGGCAACATTACGTAAACTAAATCAACACGCAGATCTTCCTTCTCTCTATTTTGAAATATAGTTTTTGAGAGATTCATATTACTCGCACTTGCTTCAACATGCTTTATCAAGGAGTGAGCAATATTAATGAGAGGCTGCTTTTTTCTACGAAGTTGAGCTCCTGTTTGATCGTTTTTTGCAAGTTCAAGAAATCTCTCAAAAAGATGGATACAATAGCTTGAAGCATAACTATCGACAATTTGACGATATGCCGAAACATTTTGTAAACGAGCCATCTCTAAAAACGATTCAGCGCCTATGAGGAACCTAACAGCATACATAATCCATTCAATTCCTTTAGAAGTAGTAATCTCATCAATAACTTGATCTATCAATAACTTTGATCGATTCACAGCTTGCTTTGCTTCATTAAATTTATTATCGAAGAAAACTTTGTCAGATCTAAGATCCTGATTCATAAGAAACGCTTTTATGGCCTCTAACTCAGGTTTGTACTTTATTGTTTCGTGAATTTGCGAGAGATATTTATCTTTTAGATCAATAACAGTGTCATATGCTTTGTTTATCCTTGCATAAGCATCCCTTAGATGGGGAGGAGTAGTAGGACGAATTATTGATTGCAATTCGTCTAATAATTCTTGGGTTTCATTTAATTTATCCTGCACAAAAGGAGACAATAGCGTTACTAATCCTTCTGGATATAGAGTTTCGGTTTCTATTTCAATCCCCTCAATTTAAGTTATAATAAAATTAACCTAATTGACTTGTTTTATAAAAAGTAATATAGTGACATTTTGAATCACTATTGAGAATAACAAAAATAGAGTAAGAGATTAGAGAAATTAAGCGGAGACGATTTAAGATCTATTGGAAAAATTGAGGAAGTAATTCCAGATATACATGACTACCTCACTGACAGATGCGGCTTCCCGTTGCAGAAGTTAAATGTTACTCTTATCTTTCACATAAGGGCATGAAGAACAAACAAAAACTTTCTTCAGTCTTTGTTCTTTATTTACCCAAACTCTAAGATATAACGGGTCTCCACATTGTGGGCAAAACATATGCTGAATTTCACACGTTTCAACTACCATTTCTATTTTCACCTTTTGTTCAACAACAATTGAATAATTAATATTATGAAAACCAATAATAAAAGGAGTGAGAGAGGGGTCAATGAAAGTAATCGATGAATAATAGACGAGTTTAGAAGAGAATATGATGTCTACTTATGGTTAAGAAAGTAGATAGTTAAAGAGATCAGTGTAGATTTGTCTATGAAATAATAATAATTGCGTGAAATTGACCTTTCATGCAAGTTTAAATTTTGCTCATATCTGAGGGACTTTACGACCCTTTCTGCAGAGGAATACTGAGATAATCATTGCAACAGATGATTGTGTAGCTAAAAAAGTCACATTTCAAAGAACATGTATTCTTGTGTGTGTCAAGTCAAGTATCATCTATCATTCCTGATATGACCAAATCTATTGGATTATACTTATTAACAACTTTTTTACATAAAGGAAGCTAAGAATTATTTAAAACTATTATAGAGAAGAGGTTGTATATATGGACCTAGAAACAGTGCTTGAGATTATTAGGGAAAAGAATATCGAAAGCGTACGATTTCAGATCTGTGATTTAAATGGAATTATGAGGGGTCGAGCTGCGATCCTTGACAATATCGGAAAAGCATTGGATCACGGATTACAAATGAATATGGGAACGATGGATTTTACTTCTTTTGATCAATTTGCTTTCGGACATAAATATGGCGTACAATCTGAAGATTTTACATTTAAAGCGGATCTTGATACATTTGCTGTGCTACCCTACGCGCCAAAATCAGCTAGAGTTTTTTGTGACCTATACACCCACGATGGAAAGGAATGGGAATGCTGTCCTCGATTAATGCTGAAGAGACTCGTTAAACGCTATAATGAACTAGGGTTCTTTCCACAAATAGGATTTGAAACAGAATATTATATTCTTGAAGAATACGAAGATGGTTCTATCGCGCCCGCAAATTATGCTGAAAAGGAAGGCCATGGAATGATTTTTGCGATGTCAGGACAGGATGAATGGGAAGAGTACTATAGAACCTATTGCAAGACGCTTGCTCAGATGGGTATAGAGGCTACTGTAGTAACAAAAGAAGGAGGCCCCGCACAGATGGAAGTTAATATAAGCCATTATTCTCCTATTGAAACTGCAGACAATCAAATTACTTTTATGGAGGTTGCACGTGAACTTGCACGACAATTCGGTTATCGCGCTACATTTTTGCCCAAACCTTTTCAGCATTTATTTGGTTCAGGTATGCATGTACATCTCTCAATTTACGATTTAGATGGCCAAAACTTGTTTTACGAGCCAAATGATCCGAAAGGACATAATCTTTCCGAAATAATGTACTATTACATTGAGGGGATTCTAAAGCATGCTAATGCCATCACTGCAGTTGGTGCATGCACTGTAAATTCTTACAAACGCCTTGTACCAAATGTATGGGCACCTATAAACAATACGTGGGGATTTAATAATAGATCTACCCTAATTCGTATCCCTCTAGACGCGAAAAAGCATGATACGCGTCTTGAATTCAGAAGTCCAGACCCTGCATGTAATGCATACTTAGTCCTTGCTGCAATACTAGCCTGTGGGTTAAAGGGTATTGAAGAAAAGATCGAACCTCCAGAGCCCATTCAGGAAGATGTATGTTCCCTAAGTGAAGATGAACTCGCCCTTCGAGGAGCAAAAATGCTTCCAAGGACACTGTTCGAAGCCTTAGAGGAACTTAAGAAAGACTCACTGATTAAAGAGACTTTTGGCAAGACTATCTTTGATGAGTTTATTAAGATAAAGATGACAGAGTGGATCACTTATCGCGAATATGTCACCGATTGGGAACGTCGAATGTATATGAGAGCGTTTTAGTTCTTTATTTCACCTTTTTGTTATTCCGAAGCTAAAATGAGGTATAGGTATGCAATATTTGAGTGAAAAAATTATTGAGTATCTTCTCCACTTAATTGATATACCCTCTTTTACATATCCAGATGGACCAAACAAGGCAATTGATTATGTAAACGAAACAATCACTAAAGAAGGAATTCATACCGAAGTGATTGAATCTGGAAAACTTAAGAATCTTATAGTTGAACTTGGAGAGGGTACACTAAACGTTGTCGTAAATACACATCTTGATGTGGTCCCAGAGAGTGAACAGTCAAAATGTAGTGGATATGTTAAAGAGGGAAAAGTCTATGGGCGCGGTTCTGCTGATGCAAAAGGTGCAGCCGCTGTTATGATCCCCTTGATCATCAATCTTGCCAAAAGTGAGATTGCACTTACTAAAAAGGTTATTTTTGAATTTGTTTCGGATGAAGAAGTTAGTGGTGAAAATGGTACTGGTGCTCTAGTGCCAAAATATCCTGCAGACTGGTGCATTTTTGGCGAACCTATGAATGGAAATAGACTTTGTTATGGATCAAAAGCCATTTTTTCTCAAAAATTAACATTCCATGGAATTCCAGGTCATGGAAGCAGACCGTGGGAAGGAAAAAATGCTATCCTTTGCGCTGCAAAGTTCATTTCTAACTTAACATCCCATAAGTTATTTGATTACGAAATGCTAGGAAAAGAAGCAACGACTGTTACACCATCTATTATTCGTGGCGGCACAAAAATCAATCAAATTCCAGAATTATGTGAATTGAAAGTTGATGTTAGGAGACCAGCTACTGTATCTGAAGAGGAGATTCTCGTAGCTTTCGAGGAATCTATAAAAGATATTGATTGTGAAATTCTTAGAGAAATAACATCAAGAATTCCCCCAGTGTACACAGATCCTAATTCTGAATTAGTTCAGATGCTCGTTAAAGAGACCGAAAAGGTGGTAGGCGAAAAGCCAGAACTTTATATCGCAACAGGGAGTTCCGATGCAGTGTTTTATGCCCCAACAGGTGCACAAGTGGTAGAATTTGGACCTCGTGGTAAAAATTGGCATGGTCCCGATGAATATGTTGAAATTCAAGGACTTCTGGACTGGTATACTATCCTTTTCAATTTGCTAACAAATTAATAACTCCATGACCAATCACGATTCTTTATGGGGAAGATTCTTTATTCAACCTAAAATACGATTATTTTTTTAGGTATAAATGGACTGCACAAAGCAATTTAGTGTTATATCAACAGTTTACGGAAGGATACAATTAAAAGAATAGATAATAAATACCATCACAGATTTTGCGTCTATCACAACGTTATAAAACATTTATAGTCTATAATAATTCATTTACAGCAAGTTTTAACATCATTTCAAATTAGGAACTACAAAGCAGTATTTAATTTGCAACAGAGATCACGTGAACTACCCCACCCTGTCGGAAGGGGACTTCCCGCCGATTAAGTTAAACAAAATTTCCACTTCTGTAAAAAGGAGTTTACAAAATGTCAGTAACTAAAATTCTATTTGCTTCGGATAGTCATGGCAGTAAAATGGTTTGGCTCAAATTCTTGAATGCGATTGAAGTATATAAAGTCAATGTCGCTATACTGGGTGGAGATCTTTCAGCAAAAGAAATTCTGCCAATTGTACATAATACAAAATCCAATTCTTATCAAGCAACTCTTTTAGGTAAGAAATATGATGTTAAATCAAAGCAAGAATTGAATGAACTGCAAGAACGGGCTAAGTATTCCGGAATTATACCCTTTATCACTGATAATGAAGAGTTACAAAAAATAACTAACGATCGTGAATATCAACGTAATTTTTTTGAGGATCTAGATGTCGCTTCAGTTCTGGAATGGATAGAAATAGCAAAAAATAGCTCTTTCGAAAAGAATACTAAGTTCATTATAATTCCGGGCAATGATGATAGCAGAAAAATTGATGAAGCATTAAGAAAGGATGATCTTATTTTATATCCAGAACAAGAAATTGAGTTGGATGCCTATCATAAACTAATCAGTTTTGAATATGTAAATCCGACCCCGTGGAATTCCCTAAAAGAACTACCAGAGAAGGAATTAAAGAAGAAATTGATGCAGAAATTTGACTCTGTCAATGATTATGATCATGTTGTAGCTGCAATTCATGCGCCACCTTTTAAATCAGGTCTTGATATTGCTCCGAAACTTGATAAGAAAAAACGGGTAGTTCATCTTCTTGGCGCTCCTTTTTATTCTGCAGTTGGGAGTAAGGCTGTTAGGGAAGTCATTGAACAATATCAACCAAAATTAACTCTTCATGGTCATATCCACGAATCTGGTGGATTTACTTATATCGGAAAAACATTGAGCGTTAATCCAGGTTCAGAATATAATTTGGGGGTACTAAAAGCCTATTTAGTAGAATTAAGTAAAGAAAAAATAGAAAACTTTAAGCTTGTTGAAGACACAGGTATAAAGCGCTTGATGTTTTGACTTAGATCAATTTATGATTTTTAGAGAAGTCCCGTGATTATCCAGACCTGTTCAGAGTCACTAAATGTAGCTGTTACATGAAGACTTTCACCTGTATCTTTCCTCATAAGTTCATGGAAGTCTTGTGCACTAAGTTGATTCGCTTTAGCCATGACATAAATGTCGTTTCTCACGTCGTCATCTACTTTAAACATAATTACTTGGTTTCCATCCTCTATCCAAGTCGTTCGTTCTTTTATCTTTCCGTGAATTTCGTTTCCAGATCCACCAGCTACTGATATTCCTGAAAAACGAGACATTGCTAAACGAGCAAGACCTTCACCACCAGTTGCTTCCTCCTTCGTTGAATAGCCAATGTGAGAAGTGTCTACTGGGTCTACAATAGCGAGGGCTACAAGTCGTTCATTCTGTGTATATGGAATGAACCATGCAAGTCTGACTGTGCCATCCGAATATGTTATGGGATAAAGTAGTCTCATTGACGCTGAAAGACCTTCGAAAATCGTTAATTGGGGGATCTCTCGCCCCGCCCTTTGTGCTTCATCGGCACTGATGTATCCAGCTCTTCGAATATTGTGATATGTAACGTTTGTCCCCCGCCACACAAAAAGGCCATGCATAGATGAAGGATTGCCTGTCGGATGAGTTGTCGTTATCGCAATTGTTGTGCCTGTCTTTGTGTCGTGAATATAGCGAAGAATTTCGCTAGGCTCAAAAGTATCTTTTTCTGCAAGGTATCCCGCCCACATATCTAGGCTTTTATCTTTCATCAAAAACCCGCTAAATGCATCTTCATAGAATTCAATGTATGCCTCTTCGTCCAACACTTGTGGAACACCTTTCAGGTATGCTTCATTTGGTGAGAGTACTTCGATTATTTCGCCAGTTAAGCTTAATACATGAACCTTTGCATCATGTGGGAATAGAAAACCATTATGGGACAACACAATAACACGAATTTCGCCGTCGATTTCTGTGTAATAATTTCTGCCGTAATACCTATTGGTGTCTTGATTATATAGTTTATAATCCGGATTTCGATACCAAAATAGATCCGGCATAACTGTTGCATCTTGTTCTAGCTTGATTATTGTCGGTTGCTCAAAAGGTTTATTGACATCGATTATGATAAAACCAACAGCTCTAACTCTCATCGAATTCAATGTTTCTTCTATGACTGGAACGTACCATGCCTCATGACCTTGATAAACACCTATCTGTTCGTATCCAAGAACTGCACTTGCGGTAAAGGTAGCTTTATGTTTTTGTGCGATTGTGTACGCTAAGTCTCTGTCAACCAAACGAACGGACTCAGGTGTAATACCCTGCTCAAACGGTGATTCCACATTTGAAAATTCTAATCCAAGTTCGTCAACAAACCTGTTAGCTACGTAAAAGTCGTATTGCCACGTAATTGCCGATGAACTGGAAGCTAGTATGAAAATTAGAACAAATATTATGCCAACATATGAAGGTCGAGACCTCATTCTTACTCGGAATAGAAAATTTAGATATCTTAGTAAAAGGGGTCTATTGATTAATACCAGAAAGAAAGCTGCAACAATCGCTGAGACCCAATAGTAGTACAAAGGAACAATTAGACTATAGGTCATGAAGGCAATAAAGAGGATTACCAGAATTGAGAGGACTATTCTTTTGATAGAGTAGTGTTTTTCCATATCTGAATTATCCACTTCTACTCACATCCTAAAGACATTATTTTTTTACAGGTGGTATATTCATGCTTTTTATAATTTCTCCGCAAGTAGACCCCCCAACATTCACTTATCCAGTGAATCATAAACAAATCTAGCCATGAAAAGAAAAAAGTGAAAAAAATCTAACCGAAGCTAATTAAGAAACGTTATTCAATGATACATTCAACAGTTTCTCCATCCATATAGAGATCCATACACCCATTGCACGATATACAATGTGAGGGCTCTTGATCTTCATCCTCCTTCCATCTTTTGGTGAGGTGGGGCTCAATAATAAATGGTCTACTCATTGCAATTAAATCAGCTTCACCTTGGGAGATAATATCTTCCATCATGCTTAAATCACGAAGCCCACCGACTAGAATAACGGGTATATCCACTTCTGCTTTTATAGCGGCTGTATAATCCAATAAATAGCCTTCTGTCCATTGAGAATTATTTGTTGCACCGAGGGCATTCATTTCTGAACCAGGTGTCCCAGCAGAAGTTTCAATTGCAGAGATACCGTTTTGAGATAAAGCTTTTACGACGTCTACTCCATCTTCTTTGGTCAATCCTCCCTCACAGAAATCTACCACGCCCATTTTAACAAAAACCGGAAAGTCGCTTCCGGCTCGTTCTCTTATTGCGGCAGCTATCTCTATTATGACGCGAACCCTGTTTTCTGGTGAACCTCCATATTCATCTGTTCTTTGATTAAAAAGGGGCGAAAGAAATCTATAAAGAGGATATCCATGTGCTGCATGTATTTGGACAGCATCAAAACCCGCTTTTTTGGCTCGTTCTCCCGCAACACCATAAATATTAACTATTTCTTTAATTTCTTCAACTTCCAAAGCTCTAGGCGTGGCGCCTGGAATCCAATCATATGGTACAACTGAGGGGGCAACAGGTTCGCCATTATACACGAAAAAAGAGCCAAACTGTGCTGCTACTTTTGAACCAAAGGAATGAATACGGTCAGTTAATTTTCGAAAATTTGAGATTGAATCATCTCGGTCAATAATCATATTTTTTTGTTGCGGTCCTCTTGTCCAAGTTCGGTCAGGTCGCATTGCACTTGTAATTATTAACCCTATTTCACCACGAGCTAATTCTTCGTATATTTTTAATAATTGTTCGGAAGGTAATCCTTCTTCAGCCATATTTTCACTGGTTGCTGATCGAACGAATCTGTTTTTTAGTTTAATTCCACAGAAATCATAAGATTCGAATAATTCTGACAAGTATCATCTAACTCCTTTTTGATTCTTAATTAAGTCACAAGATGTATCCGTTGAAGTTTTTAAATGATTCTAATTCATCATAGAGTAAATCTCCGAAATGCCGATTTAGTAAATTTTAAAAAGATATAAAGAAAGGGACTAAAGAAAAGGTACTTAAAAGGGTATTATAATGAAAAAGAAGCCAGTAATTCTCGTTTTCGTTGTTATTATAATTCTTCTTGGTGCAAGTCAGATTGGTACATCATCGGTTGCCCCTTTTGCAGCTGCACAGTCTGTAAATTTTACTGTGGAGGAAGCATTTCCTAATCTCTCATTTAATCTTCCTGTTGGTATTTACAATGCAGGAGACGGATCAGATAGACTGTTTGTTCTAGAACTTTCTGGGATTATATACGTTTTTGAAAACAATAAGACTGTAAGCAGTAAAACAGTTTTTCTTGATATCACAGACCGGGTAAAATCTGGAGGTGAACTAGGACTATTAGGTCTTGCATTTCATCCAGACTATGAAAACAATGGTTATTTCTATATAGATTATACTGCTTCAGACCCTGTTCGAACAGTAATCGCTCGATATCAAGTTGATGCTGGCGACCCCAATAAAGCAGATAAGAATAGTGAACTTGTCATCTTGGAAGTTTTACAGCCACATAGCAATCATAATGGTGGGCAAATAAGTTTTGGTCTTGATGACTATCTATACATTGCGCTTGGGGATGGTGGTGGTAGTGGTGACCCTGATGGTAACGGGCAAAACCCACTAACCTTACTGGGGTCAATCCTCCGAATTGATGTGGACAATCCGAGTAATGGAAAGAACTATGGAATTCCCAATGACAACCACTTTGTAGGAAATCCCAGTGGCTTAGATGAAATCTATGCTTATGGCTTAAGAAACCCGTGGCGATTTAGTTTTGACAATGAGACCGGCTGGCTATGGGCAGGAGACGTCGGACAAGGTTCATGGGAAGAAATCGATATTATTGAAAAGGGTAAGAATTATGGTTGGAATATTATGGAGGGAAATCACTGTTATTCCTCTTCTAGTGGATGCGACACAACAGGCCTTGAACTACCAATCTGGGAATATGGTCACAATGTAGGTCACTCTGTGACCGGTGGATTTGTCTACCGAGGCACCAAATTTACTGAATTGAATGGCTCATATATTTATGGTGATTTTGAATATGGTCAGATCTGGGCGCTCCAGTACAATGGCACAAGTAATCCTGTCAATACTCTATTATGCGACACAAATCTTGATATTACATCCTTTGGAGTTGACGAGAATAACGAACAATACCTCTGTGAAATTAGCGGGAAAATATATACACTTGTTTATGGTATATGTGATTTTCCAGACGATGGCAACGGTGGAGGCGGTGGTGGTGATGGAAGCAGCGATGGTGGTGAATCAAGCAAGAAGAGTGTCAGTCTTGATTTTCTAGAAAATTATTATAGCGTTAAGCCTGGAGAAAATGTTACTCTATCAGGAACTATAAGTTCAAATCTAAATGGAAAACTCATCACAATTACTTTTGAAGGAGAGTCATACGAGACATACACAGTTAATAACGGCACATTTGAAATCATGGTAACGGCACCAAACACCTACGGCAGTTATACCGCCACAGCAAAGTTTGCAGGCGATTCAACCTGGAAGAGTACCAGTGCAACTTGCCAAGTCCTTGTTATAGAAGAAGAAACACAAATGACTCTAAAAATAGATGGCAATTTAGAAACTGGCGAATCTGTTAAAATCACTGCTACCGTTACAAAAGATAATGGTGCGCCTGTTGTGGGCGAACAGATCACCATCTACATCTATGAGCAGGAAATCACATCTACAGCTAATTCTCTACAGTCTGAGGTAAGATCTTATGCTATAGATGTACGCTATTGGTACTTGATTGAAACATTTGAGGTAACAACAGACGAGAACGGTAAAGCAGTTGCCGAATGGACAGTTTCCACAGATAACAACGTGCAGATTGTTGCAGAATACGCAGGAAAGGTAGAAGGAGAAGGTGGAGTAAACATTGGTTCATCGACCACGAGTTATGTAGAAGGTGAAACACAAACGGCATTACTTTCCAACATAAATTTGTATCTCTTTGGAGCGATAGGAGCAGGAGTTGCAGTCTCATTAATTGGTGCAATTGTGATTTTAAAGCGCAGAAAAGCGATTTAATTTTTTTCTATCTTTTTATTCAAAAATAGGCAGAAATAATAAATGTGCTGACCCCTTGCAGGGGTGGGCCCATCTGAAATCAACCCAATCAAGCCTTGCCGATCTTTCAGTTGATTTCGTTGCCAGCACTATGCTAAAAGTCTAAAGAAAGTTTTTTCTTAAGCCGTTCCACAGAATTGATTTTAATATCAAACAGTTCTGCAATTCTAGCTTTTGCCTCAATACCTTTGGCCTTTCCTGGAAGTGCGGTAACAGAACCAAGCTCAAGTTCATCGCGAAGATCTCTCATTTGAAGAGTATCGTGAAGCGTGAATTGATCAACACCTAATTTTTTAGCAACAAATTCCTTGGCAGTGTTAAGTTTCATTCTCTTAGTCATTTGAAGGCGTGCTACTATATCACCTGCTGTGCCGATGCCTCCCATTCCAATGCTCATCCGATAAGCCAAATCCATACCGACAGGGTCTCCTGTTCCAACCTATACGCCATCACAATTAGTAAGCTCTACCATTGCAACACCAGATCGAGTGACGACATCCATTGGAATAACTTCGCACATAGGGATTCCACCGACACCCATTCCCATGTTAGGATGCACCGGAATACTGACTGTCTTCATAACCTCCTTAACAAAAGTTATCGAACGGGCTAAATTCCACGGACAAGATTTACCTGTATCTGTATTTACAACAGCACCAAAGAGATCTCCACCTGCCTTTTCTACCATCAAGCCTTGTTGGTGTGGCCACATACCTGCTAATCGTTCACCATCATATTTAAGATCTGCATGCAATCCAAATACTTTTTCGCCAGCCATGCCAACCTCTAGTGCTAAATCAGTTTCCTTTTTTATTATCTCAATTGCTTTCAAAGTTCCATAGAAATCTGCATCACCAGCAGCAGCAGTAGTATCTATATCAAGACCGTCAAGACCAGTCTCCGCGAAGATTTTTGCTACATAGACTATGTCATTAGTCATATCTTCTGCAGCAGACTCTTGAACCTCTCTTGCCTCGTCAATCTTACCTTTGTTCATGAAATCCGTAGGAGATGGCCATTTCCCACCTTGCGATTGGAAATAGATTCCTAGGTTAGGCATTGCTCCATAGAATACTGGAATCACACTGTTAAGTTCTGTATTCTCAATTACTGTTGCCTCATCCATAGCAATTGTTTTTACTGGTCTAAAACTGTAGTCAGCGTGTCCAATTTCAAACGTATCGAAACCAATGAAACGTTCTCCGATTATCACAGCCTGTTCTCTTGATACAGGCAAAGCTGAGTATCTACAAATGCCTGTATATCTTGTGGTGCCGCCATCTGTAGTTAAAACAATTCCTTTTCCTTGTTCAACTCCAATTTGTCTTCCTGGCCTCATGAGTATATCAAGGATATGATCTATTTCATTAGCTGACAGTTCTGGTATCTTTGCTTTTGTTGCAGCCCAGTTTGCACCGTCTTCGAGGTCTGACCGAATTTGTTCTTTAGACATGTATAACGGTTTTCCCGTACCAGTACGCATTGTGAATTCAGTCAAAAGTTGACCTCCTAGCTAGAAGATTCTCTGTTTTAGTCAATTTTTTAAACATTTGTAAAAGCAGACTCTCCTAAAAAACCTTTCCTCTGATGTTTAGAGAATAGAAAATATTGAAAAAGCAGAATAAAAAACGCGAAAATCCTTCGAAAAACGAAAAAAGAAAATAAGAATAGAGAAATACCTACAGTTTATTGCTACTTAAGAGGCAAGTTCTTTAGCCCATTTTATAGCTTCTTCCGCATCCTTAGCATAACCATCTGCACCGATCTTGTCCGCAAATTCCTGCGTAACTGGAGCCCCTCCTATCATCACCTTTACTGAATCACGCAAGTCTTCTTTTTCGAGCGCCTCAATAACTTCTTGCATTTTTGGCATCGTAGTTGTTAGGAGAGCAGACAGTCCAACAATATCTGGTTTTAGTTCCTTGATCTTTTCTATAAATTTTGAGGCAGGTACTTCTGTACCTAAATCAATTACTTCGAATCCGTTAGCAGCTAATAAGGTTGACACAATAGTCTTTCCTATGTCGTGAATGTCACCCTCAACTGTTCCAATAATAATCTTCCCTGCACTGGCCTTTTCTTTCATTTCTACCGAAATATGGGGCTCAAGGAGTTCGACTGCAGCTTTCATAGCTGACGCGGCCATCATCAAATCTACTATAAACAACTCACCTTCTTCGTACTTTGTTCCAACAATCTGAATTCCTTTCTTCAGTCCATTCTCAATAACTTCTAGTGGATTAATTCCTGCATCAAGAGCTTCTTGTGCTAATCTAAGACTCTCTTCTCTATCTAGGTCAACAATGGAATTTTTAATGCCTTCAAATAATTGTTCATTGCTCAGCTTATTCCCTCCTTTGGATTAAAACGTATCACGATAGTTTTTTAATTCCCAGTCAGTAACAACGCTGTAATATTCTTTCCACTCAGACATTCTGACCTTATAGAACTCATTAAAACCGAAATCGCCCATAATTTCCTTAAAGAAAGCATCCTTTTTAAATTCTGCAAGCGCTTCGCCCAGTGTTCTTGGCAAGTACTCAATGCCTTTCTTTTCAAGATCATCATCCATCAGGTCACCAGGTTCTATATGGATGGGTTCTGGGGGTTCTATTTTCTTTTTGATCCCTTCTAGGCCACAAGCCAAAATTAAACCTAAAGCGAAATATGGATTCGCTGTGCCATCTGGCAAACGAAATTCTATTCGTGTAGGTTCGGATTCATCTCCTTTTACACGTGTGGGAATTCTTATAGCTGCAGCTCGATTATCAACGCCCCATATGCAATGTGCAGGAGCCCATGAATGCGGTACAAGACGTTTGTAACTGTTTGGATTTGGTGCACATACCGCACATAAACCTTTTAGATGAGTCATTATTCCCCCAACAAAATATTTTGCCGTGTCAGATAGGAAATACTCATCACTTTCTGAATAGAAAAGATTATTTTTCCCATTGAGATCCCATAAACTGATGTGAAAATGCATTCCCGATCCTGCTCCTCCAGGAAATGGCTTGGGCAAGAAAGTTGTTGAATATCCATGATTCAACGCAACTCCTTTAGCTGCATCTTTAAAGGTCAGAACATTGTCTGCAGCAGTTAGTGCATCTGTATATCTTATCGTTATTTCGTATTGTGCACCGCCGTATTCAGAGATAACACGTTCTATGTCGAGACCCATTTTCTCAAATGTGTCCAGCCAATCTTGTATTACATCATTTGCTAAGTCGTACTGGGTGACCGTTCCATATTTTTCGTTATTTTGAGGAACTATATTACCACTTTCATCCCGTTTTGTAAGAAAATATTCTAATTCCCCAGCCGCCATTGGAAGAAAGCCCATTTCTTTTGATTGGGAGATAATTCTGCGTAAAAATGCCCGAGCGTCTGTTGATGATGGCTCAAAATCGGGATTTAATAATTCACATATAAAACGAGCAGAATTTTTTGCATAAGGTAAGATCATAAATGTATGTAGATCTGGATAAATTTGAAATTCTTTTGCTGGAGCACCAAAGGAACCATCGAGCACCAAATGATCTAGAGCATTGAAAGATTGAATACCTTTGGCTATACCGATCCCCCTTGTGATATGTGATTTTAGATATTTTGCTGTCGAGGCTTTTGCTCGAATGACTCCATCATTGCCAATCCATACAAATCGGATTACTTTAATTTTCTCTCTCTCAATTGTGTCTAATACCTTTGCTTCATACGCCATCTTTCAGGACACCCTCTGAATTCCTGTTTTTAAATTGCAAATATAGGTACTTCCAAATTCACCTTTTAAAACAATTTGGTTTAAATTGTAAGTATTGTTCGTTCAGTACTTTTGATATTTATAGATTCTTATGTGGGAAGCCAATTCACATTTTTCTAAATAATAGATTTATCTTTTCTTATTGAAATGACTTCATTTTTCAAAAAAATGAGTCCTTAAACCAATTCTTAGTGTTCGAAATCGAACCCTATGGCTTTTTAAGAGTCTTACGTATATATTCATTAAAGGTGATTAGATTTGATAGAGACTGAAACGATTCCAAATATCAAGATTGTTCCGCCTGGTCCTAATGCCAAAAAACTGCTAGAACTTGATGATAAATACATTTCGCCGTCATATGCGCGATTTTATCCATTGGTTGTAGATTCTGCTAAAGGTTGTCTACTGAAAGATGTTGATGAAAACATCTATCTCGATTTTAATGCTGGTATCTCTGTAGTAAACGTTGGTCATTCTCATCCAAAAGTGGTTAAGGCTATTCAGAATCAGGCAACAAAACTTATTCATTATTCAAACACAGACTTTTATTATGAAGAAAGTCTGCGACTAGCAGAGAAGTTGTGCAAGGTTACACCTGGTAACTTCCCCAAGCGAGTGTTCTTTACAAATAGCGGTGCAGAGGCTGTTGAGGCGTCTTTTAAGGTTGCTAGATGGCATACTAGAAGACCTCAAATTGTTGCATTTACTAAGGGATTCCATGGACGAACGATGGGTGCGCTGAGTTTGACTGGATCAAAAACTGTTCAGAGAAGATATTTCTTCCCGCTGGTACCTGGGGTTACTCATGTTCCCTATGCCTATTGTTATCGATGTGCCTTCAAAGAAGAGTATCCTGGATGCGACTTTCAGTGTATCAACTATATAGACGAAGTGGTTTTCGAAACCTTTTTGCCTCCAGAAGAAACACTTGGTTTTCTGTTTGAACCTATTCAGGGTGAGGGCGGTATTGTTGTCCCACCTGTTGGATATTTTCAACGCTTAAGAAAACTATCGGCCAAACATAACATGTTACTCATTGATGATGAGGTTCAAGCTGGTTTAGGGAGAACAGGTAAAATGTTTGCTATTGAACACTGGGGCATTGAACCAGATGTAATTGCAATTGCGAAAGGCATTGCTGCTGGATTGCCGCTTGGTGCCTGTGTAGCGAAAGCAGATATTATGGATTGGGATCCTGGTGCTCATGCCTCGACGTTTGCAGGTAATCCTGTATCTTGCGTAGCAGCACTGGAAACTCTTAATATATTAGCTGACGAAAACCTGATCGACAATGCAGCCAAATTGGGAGAGTCCTGCATTAAACGACTCAAAGAAATGCAGGAGACATATGAATTGATCGGCGATGTCAGAGGAAAGGGGCTTTTTATCGGTGTTGAACTTGTTAAAGACCGAAAGACTAAGAAACCGGCAAAAGAAGAAGCTCACGAAGTCATTTTTCAATGTTTTAAAAAAGGATTGGCAATAATCACTGCAGGGCTTTCTACGATTCGAATTGCTCCACCTTTAGTCATTACAGAAGAACTAATGGATATCGGACTTGAAATATTCGAAGAAGTTTTACGCAAAGTAAGCGTTAAATAACTCGTTGCCAACCCATATTTTTTATAAATTCATAGTATTATTTTTTAATTAATTATTCACTTAGTTTTTTTTATCACTTCTTTAATAGAATTCACACAAAGAGTCACCCTAAGGAGGGAATGATAATTTCAGAAACTGAATTCAATGAACTTCATTTCCAAGGCGCACCAAAAGTTACAACAGAAATTCCAGGACCAAAATCGCGTATAATATTAGAAAAACAAAAACTTCTTGATGCTAATGTCGTGAGTTATCCTTTAACTTACTCTTTTGCATTAGAGGCTGCAAAAGGAGCTACATTAATGGATGTTGATGGAAATGTGTATATTGACTTTTCAGCAGGCGTCTCTGTTTGCAATGTGGGTTATCAAAATCCTTTTGTCCTTGACGTAGTTAAACGTCAAGCCGATAAGATTATTCACACCCTAGATATTCCTACTCAAGCGCGTATCGATATTTTAGAAGCACTTTCAAAAATCGCACCAGGAGAAATGAAGGGAAATTCAAAGATTATTTTTGGAGGTCCTTCAGGATCTGATGCAGTAGAAGCAGCCATAAAACTGGCAAAAATAAATAAGAAAGGCTATAGAATCATAACATTTGAAGGTGGATATCATGGGCAAACATCTGGATCATTAGCAGCCACAGCAAAGAAAAGTTACAAAGAGAATTACTTGCCCTTAATTCCAGGCATTGTTCATGTACCCTATCCATATTGCTATCGTTGTCCCTTTGGAAAAGAATCCGATGTATGTGATATGGAATGTTTGAGATATATCGAACATCTCTTTAGAGATCCTTACTCAGGTCTTGTCCAACCAGCAGGCATGATCGTGGAGCCAATCCAAGGCGAAAGTGGCATACTAATTCCACCAAAAGAGTTTATTCAAGGTCTAGCAAGACTCTGCAAAGAAAACGATGTTCTATTTGTTTGTGATGAAGTTCAAGCTGGATTCGGACGTACTGGCACATATTGGTGGAGTTGCGAACACTTTGATGTTACACCAGATGCGATTACTATGGCTAAATCTCTTGGAGGGATTGGGATCCCAATCGCAGGGATGATGTATAAAAAGGAATTCGATAAAGCGTGGGGTCCAGGAGGGCACATGGGAACGTTTAGAGGAAATGTTCTTGGATGTGCCGCAGGCGCAGCGGCAATCAAATTCACAGAAGAAAAGCAACTTCTAAAAAGATCCGCAGAACTTGGTGATTATGCGATGAAGAGACTAAAAGATCTACAAAATGAAGTTAATTGTATTGGTGATGTTCGAGGCAAAGGACTATTTTTAGGAGTGGAATTCGTTGAAAATAAAGATACTAAAAAACCTGCAGAAGATCTACTTAAAAACGCTGTGGCGAAATGCTTAAAACGTGGCGTAATCGTTTGGAAGGGAGGTCACTGGATAAATGTTGCAAGGTTCATCCCTGCCTTGACCATAACGAAAGAAATGCTCGACAAAGGACTAGAAATTTTTTCAGAAGTTGTTAAACAACTTGATAAAACTATTTAAGCCCTTCATTTCTTTTTTCTTGATTTGATCATTTAACTTATGGGGATTAAAAAATGAAAGGAAATCAATTCTATATAGTTGATGTTTTTGCGGAAAAGAAATATGCAGGGAATCAGTTGGCAGTATTCAGGGATGGATATAAGTTTTCTGATGAAGAGATGCAGCTTATCGCAAAAGAAATGCATTTTTCAGAGACGACCTTCATTTTATCAGATGAACCAGAAAACAATGGATATAACGTAAGAATTTTCACACCTGCAAGTGAAGTACCATTTGCAGGACATCCAACTTTAGGCACTGCTTATATTATCCAAAGAGAAATCATTAAACAACCTGTTAAATTAGTAAATTTGAACCTGAAAGTTGGTCAAATTCCTATCGATCTCTACTATAAGAATGGAGAATTAGACAATTTGGTGATGAAGCAAAAGGAACCACATTTTGGATCAGAATTGTCCATAGATGAACTATCAATGGTTCTTAATATCGAAGACAATGAAATAGATGATAGATTTCCCATCCAAGAAGTATCAACTGGCGTTCCATTCATTATAGTACCAATACGGACACTTAAGTCAATAAAACGAATTAATGTCAATACGGAGGAATATTATCGTTTGATTGAAAAAACACAAGCTAAAGCTGTACATGTCTTTTGCCCCGAGACTCAGTACGAAGAAAATCACGTTCATGTCAGGATGTTTGCCTATTATTACGGTGTTCCTGAAGATCCTGCTACAGGAAGTGCTGCAGGCTGCTTAGCTGCATATCTAGTAAAACATCGATATTTTGGACAGAATAAAGTTGATATCAGAGCAGAACAAGGATATGAGATAGGAAGACCCTCATTGCTATTCTTAAACGCAGAAGAAACAGAAAACAAAAAGATAAGCGTATATGTAGGGGGCCAAGTGCAAATGGTCGCTAAAGGAGAATTCTGTGAATAACAATACCTTTCTCTTAAGAAGGTGACTTAAAGTCAATATTAGTTATTATGGAGGCCGGTCGGAAAGATCGCAAGGGTCCTAAGCCCTTGTAGCCGGGTTCAACTCCCGGGGCCTTCGCTTTTGGAGGAAAGTTTTTGACTATAAAATTAGCTCGAGAAAAACGACCACCTCTCAATGAACTCCTACAAAAGATCAAATTGTGGACTTCACGAGGCGGAACACTTCATGGGGTTAAGAAAGTTACTATTGCAGGGTCTTATCTCAAAATAGAGACGTTCTGCAATAAGTCTATTTTAACACGAAATTCAAGAAGAAGCCGCGCTGCACGATGGTTAAGAAGAGGATGGGCTAAAAAGATTTGCAAGACATGTGACATTCAAAAATGGAGGCTCTCTAAATTCTTACGCAAATTTAAATAATTTTTAAGAGAGATAATCAGATGACTTTAAATTTTTCAAAAACACAACTACAACGGCTAAAGGAATTAGATGCTCCTGAAGGATTTTTTTTGCTTAGTTTTGAAACGAAAAGCGAACGTGACAAGCGTTTTCAGGAAATATCAACAACACTTGAAAAAAATCACCGTGAAAACCTAATGAATTTTTTAATGCTTAAAAAACCAGAATTGAAACGCATTGAACAAACACTTGAAAAAGCTGTAATTTCTGAAGGGTTTGTTGAGATATTGACACCAGCGATCATTTCAAAGAGTTTTATCAAACGTATGAATATTGAAGAGAACCATTCTCTTTGGAAACAAATTTTTTGGCTCGATGAATCACGTTGCCTACGTCCCATGTTGGCTCCAGGTCTTTATCATTTAATGAGTCAACTAAGGAAGTTCGTAAATCCAGTGAAAATATTCGAGATCGGACAATGTTTCAGAAAGGAAACTAGAGGACAACAACATCTTGAAGAATTCACAATGATGAATCTTGTCGAATATGGAGACATATTAGAGCCTGAGAAACGAATCAATTATATGATTGATCTCATTATGGAAAATGTTGGGTTAGAGGAATATGAGATACACCGAGTTGATTCGCTAGTTTATGGAACAACAATCGACGTTTCAATTGAAGGAGTCGAACTAGCATCTGCCGCCATAGGCCCTCATCCACTAGACAAAAATTGGGATGTTTTTGAACCATGGGCTGGTATCGGAGTGGGAATTGAACGATTGCTAATGTTAAAAGAAAATTTTAAGAATATAAAGCGTGTCAGTCGTAGCCTAAGTTATTTAAACGGATGGCGATTAGATATCTAACTCACTACGATCGTTTTTATCTATAGACTGCTTTGTAAAAAAAAGTTGACTTTATATAGTTTTTTTAACACAAGATAGTGTTCTCAAAACAAGTAGTGATGAGAAGCAAGTAAACTACCCTGCCCTGATGGACGGGAGCTTCTTATGGTGAGATTAATGATCTCTCAGATTCAATATATAAAGAAAATGATCTATGATGCGTATCCGAATCTTTCTGGATTAGCAAAGGCTTATGTAGAGGGATTAGAAAAGATGATCGCCCTTTTTACCAATACGGTTGAAGAAATCATCCAGCGGCAATGCAAACAAATTTATCTACACCTTGAATCAGAACCCGAAAACGAAAAGCAGGAATTAGTAAAGCAAAAAATTCTCAATATAAGTCAAGGAAGAAGACAAAAAAAACCTTTGAATGAACATTCAACCGATTTATTAACCGAAGAGGAAGCAACGAAGATCATGTTAGATTTTGAAAAAGAAACATTCTACAAGATTGAAAAAGGAGAGAAAATCACTCTTAATGATTATATCAACTTCGCTAAAAAATATGGATATTCAATTGTGAAAGTGCTGGTGGCTTCATCCTGGCTTGATGAATACCTCTCTCATACAGCTATTGAAGCCAGAAACATAGCTTTTGAAAACATTACAATTGCTTAATCAACAACCAATAAAGGTAACTCTTTTTATAATAGTACATTATAGGATTATATTATGAAATTTGGGATTAGCTGTGCTTCGAATGAGGCTCTTATTCTCGATTATGTTAAAGGTATTGTTGCATTTCTACGAAATAGGAAACATAGTATTGAGTTAGAAGAAGGACTCTCCAAATCACTAAATAGCGATCTTAATGAATGCCCATTAAGTCAAATGACAGCAGATATAGTTATATCTATTGGAGGGGCTGCAACCATCCTCAAAACTTTTAGAGAGTTAGATAGAAACCAACTTCCTGTTTTAGGTATTAGTTTTGGGGATATTGGGTTCTTAGCAGAAATTGATATCAAAAACTTCGAAAAAAGCATACTAGAGATCGAAAAAGAGAATTATTTGGTAGAAGAACGCACACGATTGGCTATAGAAATAAATGGTGAATATCTGCCATTCTCTCTTAATGAATTGACAGTAACTACCAAATTGAGTGCTACGGTTATTAGATATGCTTTGATAATTGATGACGAGTTGATATGGCGTGATTCTGCTGATGGAGTGATCATTTCAACTCCGTCTGGATCAACGGGCTATGCACTTTCAGCGGGAGGACCAATCGTATCAGAAGCGGCAAATGTATTTGTTGTTGTACCTATTTGTTCTTTAAAACAAACACATAAACCATTTATCGTGAATAATTTGAGCACGATAACAATCAAAGATATCTCTAGTTCATCAAAATGTCAGGCAATTGTTGATGGAAGAATAAGAGTTGATTTGAATGCTGATATCGTAAATATCACAAAAGCAGAAGTTCCAGCGTATTTCATTCGACTCGAAAAGGAAGTTAATTCAAAGATCTTTCAGAAATTACGAAAGAAGTATGAAACACTAGATCTGATGCCTATAACGGCTCCACCTTCAGCAAAATTTATACATACCCTTCTTAAATATGAAGGTCGCTTAACACAAAAAGAGATTATCGAAATGACTAAGTTACCTGCCAGAACTGTTCGATCTAGTATAAACTATCTACTGAAAAATGATCTGATCATGAAAACTAGTTCATTAAGAGATACGCGTCAATACATCTATCTCATAAAATGAATCTCTTTTAACTCTGTTTTAAAATCTAAATAAGAGAAAATATAGCAATACTACATGTGAATTTTGAAACACAATTTGTCCCAAAATTGTTGTTTCTAAAATAGAATATAGCTAAGAAAAAAACTTTACTCTATCACCATCTGTTTTGTACAAGTTTTTTAAATCGTCAGGAAGCCTCTTAATCTGAGAAAGCACCCTTTCTCTGGTATCATCTACGGATTCAAAGGCTTTTATAACCTTTCCATCTCTTATGACTTGATGAAGTAAAGATTTATACCCATTTGTTATTTCCTTACTCGTGGGAACAACAAGGTCACGAAATTCGTTTTTCAATCTATAAACATCCTTTGCTCCACTATAATTTCCTACTTTTGCTCTCGGTATTCCATCTACTTCTACGATTTTCAATGCAAAATCCATAACAGGAGCATTGGCTACTTTTGTGCCGATACCAAATCCATCGTATATCTCTGCAAGTCTTTTAACTTCATACTCGTCTAATCCGCCACTTGCAAATAGTTTTACATCTTCTCTTCCTCGAATATTCAACTCCCAGCGTAATTCCTTTCCAACTTTGAGTAGATTTCCACTATCAACCCGCACGCCGTAAAGGTTTGAACCCATGCATTCGAGGGCAATTAATGTTTCTTCCTTTGGTGATCCATATGTATCAACGAGAGCAATTCTTGGGACTTCCTTTGGTAAAACCTCATTAAAGGCTTTAAAAGCATCCGCTGAGTTGCCAAAAAGTAACATTAGTGCATGTGGCATTGTCCCTACTGCTTTTTTATCCATATATTCTGCTCCAATAATACTGGACACTGCATCAAATCCTCCAGTATAACAAGCGCGTTCTATTACTGGTGCTACACTTGGATGAAGTCTTCTGGTCCCGAAACTAAAAACAATTTTGTCTTTAGCGACAATTCGAGACCTAACAGCTTTTGTTGCAATACCAGAAGCATAAGAAATGAAACCTAAGATAGCGGTTTCATATATGCCGAAATCAGTATATCTTCCTTCAATTCGAAGAACAGGCTCATTTGGAAAGAATATTTCACCATCTTGCATTGCCCAGACATTTAAAGAGTTAGTTTCCGCCACATTCTCAGCAACATAACTTAACAAATTAATGACTTCTTGAATTCCTGAAAAAACACCAAAGTTATAGTCTTTATCAGGAAAGCTTTTAATCATGGCTTCCATAACTACCCTTTTGTCAATACTTCTAGCCTTAAGAACCTCAAAAGTCCTCAAAAAATACGCATCAGTTGCTCGCCCATTGAGTATTTCGTTTTCATCACAATAATTGAAGCGTCTCATAGTTTTCCACTCAAGGAAAATACATCTGATTTGATTTGCTAACCTTCATAAGAATTATATATTTATATTTAATGCGTACATTGGTTGCGGTATTTTTTGCCATTATATTCGATTTTTTACCATTTTTTGCCTCTAGCGGTGTCGCTAATAGTATATAATAACATTTAGTTCTCTAAATGAAAAGGAGGTATTCAAAGAGAAATGAAATCTGCCATTTTAGTTATAGACATGCTAAACGATTTTGTAACTGGTGAATTAAGATGCGATACAGCCCAAGAGATTATCCCTTCGATACAAAAGTTACTCAATGCTGCAAGAGAACACGATTTACCAGTGATTTTCTGCAATGATGCACACCTTCAGTGTGACAGTGAATTAAAAAAATGGGGTCCGCATGCAATGAAAGGGTCAAAGGGTGCAGAAGTCATTCCCGAACTTGATCCAACTCCAAATGATTATATCATTGAAAAGAGGACATATAGCGGATTTTTTGAGACCGGACTCGATTTATTATTACGAGATCTGCATTCCGATGCCGTAATCATAACTGGAATGCATACCAATATATGTGACCGTCATACTGCAGCTGATGCATTCTTTAGAGGATACAAAATTGTAATTGCTTCTGATGGAACTGGAACGTTCACTAAAGAAGAACACGAACAAGGCCTGAAGTATCTTGAGGAAACCTATAACGCAAAAATAAAATCTACAGATGAAATCATAGATACCTTTTCATAGTGCTGAAAATACTATGATGATGACTTTAAAGAGTGTAATACAACAACTTAAGAGTTTTTTTTCTAAATTTTCTATTCTTTTTTCATAAATTACTAATAGAAATTATGCTTCTAAAGGCGAAATACTCATCGACCGAATACTTTTTAAAAAGAACTAACTTGTTATGTTGTTTACTTAACAATAAGAGGTTTTCTTTTGCTGGATTTATCGGAATATCCCGTTATTGATACACACTGTCATGTTTTTAGAGAAGATATAAGCAAGGCTCTCACGGCAGAAAATTTCGCCCAAGACATAAATTTTGGGTCTTTTTACCCAGATTTCTTAATTCCGTCATCAATTCTTGAAAAATACTATAAGGCTTCAAATAAAGAAAAAGTTGAACTGGATCAAAAATATAAGGTCGCACAGACTTTACAGGAACTCCAATACCATTCTAAACATGCTCTTTTTTACAGACAGATGTTACATGAACTTGCACAGTTTTTTAATTGTGCTGATGATTTAGATACTATAATTAACATAAGAAATCAAAAAGCAGTAGATTTTAGAAGCTATTTAATCGAGTTGTTTACAGATGCACGCCTTGAGGCGCTGATTATTGATGATGGGTTTTCTGAGATCGCCGTGGATAAACCTCTTCAAACAATAGAATGGTCAGAATTCGAACAATTAGTACCTATCCAAGTTGTACGATTTAGTCGAATTGAAAATCTGATTAAGAATGCACTTCTTGTTTCTTCAGATTTTGATGAATTTCTTGTTAACTATGATAATGAAATGAATACAGCAATTACTAAATACAATTCTCGCGGATTTAAATCGATTGTTGCATATCGTACTGGGCTAAACATAAGAAATCCAGATGAGTCTGATGCTAGAAACGATTTTATCAAGTATCATCAGGATAAATCTCCAGAAGTTGAGCGATGGGGACTAAAAAATCTTCGTGATTTTCTGATATGGCGAACAGTGGAGAAATGTATCAAATTAGATCTTCCCTTTCAGTTTCATACTGGCATTGGAGATGTGGATACACTGGTGGATCAATGTAATCCAGTTTGCCTATTTAAGTTCTTAAGAGACAAAAAAATAAGACATGCAAAGATTATCTTAGCGCATGCAGGGTTTCCCTATGTCTCTGAGGCTACAAATCTGCTGAATATACTCCCTAACGTCTATCTTGAATTATCAGTGATGTTTCCATTTACGAGTGCTGGATCTACAACGAATTTAATGAGAACCTTAGAATTT
>Ga0180438_10002959_pt1 | contig 26523 bp, 18 predicted proteins | sample SS_ome_12_FD_132455 | JGI IMG/M metagenome (GOLD analysis project Ga0180438, IMG submission 132455) | Hypersaline lake sediment archaeal communities from the Salton Sea, California, USA - SS_3_D_2 metaG | ecosystem: Environmental > Aquatic > Non-marine Saline and Alkaline > Hypersaline >... | reverse complement strand
GGGGCAGTCCCACTCAAGGCATACACACCGTCACTCTGACCGCCACGGAGGCTGAGGAAGGATGGGAGCGTTCGGTCTCGGCCAGAATCCTGATTCGTGAGGTCAACCCGGCCAACCAACCGCCGACCGTCAGCTTCACCGCGCCGGAAGACGAGAGCAGTTTCGACTTCGGAACGAGCATCGTGGCTGCGGTCGACGCCCAGGACCCCGACGGCGCCGTTTTCAAGGTGGCGTTCTCGCTGAGCGGTATGAAACAGACCGAACTTATGGATGCGCCTTACAGCTTCGATTTTGGCGTCCTCGACGTTGGCAGCTACATCCTGACGGCTACGGCGACCGACACAACCGGTGCCGAGAGCACCGACGAGATACTCGTTTTTGTCTATGACGAGGGCGGCAGTCCCGGGACCGTCAGCTTGACCGTGATCGACGATTCCTATACGGAAGACACAACGACCGAGAACTTCGGCGACGAGGTGGGCATCGGGGTGCAAGCCGGTTTGCGAATCGGGTGGCTGAAGTTCGAAGTGCGCGGCGTGCCTGAGGATAAGGTGGTTACGTCGTCCCTGCTCCGGATGAGGTCGCCTCCGAGCGGCTACGAGACGAAGGAAACCACGGTCCACGCCGCAGCCGACACGAGCTGGACGGAGATGACGATTACCGGCGCGAACAAGCCCGTAGTGGGCGCCGCGCTGGACGCCGTCGGCAACCTCCAGCCGGACACGCTGTACGAGTTTGACGTGACCTCGGCCGTGTCCGGTAACGGACTTGTGAGCTTCGCGCTAACGGACACCACCACCGAGAGCGGGCGCGGCTGGTACGCCAAAGAGTTCGCGAGCATCTACGCCGCCAGGCTCGTCGTCACCTACGATGACGGCAACCTGCCGCCGGAACTGACCATCGTCTCGCCCGAGAGCGGAGGTGTCTACGATGAAGTCGATCCCCTCACCGGCGCAGCCGAGGCCGACGATCCGGACGGTTCGGTCGTCACCGTCGAGTTTTACGTCAATGGACGCTTCTTGGCGGAGGTCACCGATGCACCGTACGAGGTGGATCTCAGCGACGTCTCCGCCGGTATCACGAACATGACCGTGAGGGCCGTCGACAACGGCGGCGCGGTAACCACCCGGTTTGTCATCTTCACCATTGGCACCGATCTGCCGGCACTTTCCCCGGTTGCTGCCGCGACAGCCTGTCTGGTTCTGTTGGCGTTGGCGGCATTAGTGTTGACGCGGAGACGGCTGCAGGCTCGATGCGCTCTGGAATAGTCGCAACTGAGTGTGCCCCACTCGGGCACGGTGCTTGCAGACTGCCATTACAGCACTGGGGGCGTGCTGCACATTTCCTGATTTGGCTTGCCCCACGCGCTGCATTTCCTGATACTCCTGCGGGCAATGCAGGGGTTGACACGACCATCATAATGTGCGAACATTAACTGGAAAGAACTGTGGGGAGGCATAGACTACCTTGAGGAGAAACACCATGAAAAGGGGAAGAATTATGGGGATGACACGGCGAGATTTTGCAAGAGCTTCAGCGGCGGCGGGGTTTGCGATCCTGTCGTCACGAAGGGTAGGGGCGGAAACCAATTCGGAGACGCTCAAAGTCGGTCTGCTCGGTTGCGGGGGCCGTGGTTCGGGAGCCGCGCAACAGATGTTGCAGGGCAATCCGAACGTGAAACTGATCGCCCTGGCCGACCTGTTCGAGGACCAGCTCAAGAGGGCGCGGAGCCGCATCAGCAGAAACAAGGACGAGCGGGTCAGAAGCAAGTGTGCTGTCGATGACGACCACTGTTTCGTTGGTTGGGACGCCTACAAGAAGATCCTGAAAACCGATATTGACATTCTGCTCGAGGGGACTCTGCCGTATTCTCGGCCAAAACACATCGAGGCGGCCGTCAACGCCAGGAAACACATCTTCACCGAGAAACCTGCCGCTTCCGACCCGGTGGGCATCCGCCGGTTCATCGCTGCCGCGAAACGCGCCAAGGAGTTGAATCTGTCGTTTGTCGCGGGCACCCAGCGCCGTCACCAAAAACCTTACGTCGAGACGATAAAGAAGCTCCATGACGGTGCGATAGGGGAGATTCTGTCGGCCCGCGCTTACTGGTGCGGCGGCCTGCCTTTCGTAAGGGACCGCAGACCGGACTGGAGCGATGTGGAGTACCGCATACGCAACTGGATCAACTACTGTTGGACGGCGGGTGACAACATTGTGGAGCAGCACGTACACAACCTCGACGTGATCAACTGGGTGATGGACGATCATCCGGTGAGAGTTTTCGCGTCGGGCGGGCGCGCGTGGAAACCCCGCGAGGAGAAGTACGGCGATCTCTACGACCAATTCTCGTGCGATTTCGAGTACGCCAACGGCGTCAACATGTCAAGCTTCTCGCGTCACTGGAACAAGGTTGACGGCGACGTGTTCGAAGAGGTAGTCGGCACTAAAGGTAAGAGCAGGTGCGACGACATGCGCGAGGGGGGCAGGGGGGAAGACCCCTATGTCCAGGAGCACATTGACCTGGTGAACAGCATTCGGGGTACGGGCCCGTATCTGAATGAGGGCGTGCAGGTCGCGCACAGTACGTTGACGGCGATCATGGGACGGATGTCGGCCTACACAGGCAAGCGCGTAACGTGGGATGAGGCGATGAACTCCGACCTGAGCATTGTGCCGGAGGATCTGTCTTTCGACGCACGATGTCCGGTCGGTCCGATTCCGTCGCCCGGCGCGTAACCGTCATGGCAGTTCGCGCATACAAGTGTCTCGCAATAAAGGAGGATTTGAACATGAATCGACGGACGTTTTTGGCGTCGTGTGCCGCCGGGGTGGGCAGCGTGGCGCTTACCGGTGGTGCACAGGGACAACAGGCGTCCAGGAAAGGACCGTTTGCCGACGTCCCACTCAAGATGTCGCTGCCGATCGGCTGGTTTAAAGGCTCGACGGACGAACGGCTTGAACAAATCGCCGCTTGGGGCTTCCCTGCTTACGAGTGGTTGAATCCTGAGGGAGATCTCGACGCGCTTCGCAGCAAGGCCGATTCTCTCGGGCTCGAGTTGAGCTGCATCGTTGGCGTGGGCGCGATCCGGCCGGGACAGATGATGGACCCGAAACGGCATGACGCCATGGTCAAGCAGTTCCGCGAGCGAGTGGAGCTGGCGCACAAACTAGGGTGCAAACGGCTGATCGGGTTGACAGGTAACGAGCGGCGCGACGTGTCTCGCGAGGAGCAGACCGAGTACGTCATCCGGTGTTTGAAGCGGGTGGCGCCGATCGCGGAGGACGAGAACGTCACCATCGTCGTGGAGGCATTGAACCCGCTGGTCGATCACAGGGGTTATTTCCTGACTCGCACCGACCAGACCATGGAGATCCTAAAAGAGGTCGACAGCCCGAACGTCAAGATGTGCTTCGACATTTACCACCAGCAGATCACCGAGGGGAACGTCATCCGGAACATCAGCAGAAACATCGACCGTATCGGTCATTTTCACGTTGCGGACAATCCCGGACGTAAGGAACCGGGTACTGGCGAGTTGAACTACACGAATATATTCAAGGCTATCGCGAAGACGGATTACGACGGTTTTGTAGCCATGGAGTGCGGCCAGACGCGGGGACCGGAAGGTTCGCTGAAAGCCGTGCTCGAGTGTTTCGATTGATCCTGAGACGTGTCGGAACTGCATCTGACCGACGGTAGACGCGTCCCGGCGGTAACAGACAGGAATGTCTGTCCCACCATGCAGAGTCCCGTTTGTCGGCGGCCGACGATCGCGTCTGACATCGGCGCTGGCGGGTCGGTTGGACAAGCTCGCTGGCCTGTCAGTAAGGCCTGTCTTCGGGCAGTTTGTCTTCGAAGATCTGAACCTGGTAGTCTTGTTTGAGATGGGCGATAAACTGGTTGTAAGCCTCAGCGGTTTTCTTACGTATCAGATCGCGTTTGAGCAGCTCCATTTGTGGCGGTTGGCGGTCGATCAGTTGGATGACGTCGAAGCCGTCCTCTCTCTTGATAGGACCGATAAGATCTCCGGGTTGTGCCTCTTTGAGCCCGTCGCGCAGTTCCGCCGGTCCCATTCCTCCGATAGGCATGTAGACGTTTGGCGGCCATTCCTGACCGCCTTGACCTTCGGTTTCGGTGAAGATCTTCTTGAAAATGTCCTCGAAACTCTCGCCTTCGTTCACCCTGTCGATGATCTTCTGGGCTTCTTCCAGGGTTGAGCACGTGAGAAACCTGATCCGGACAAGATCCGCCATGACGTACCGTTCTTTATTTTCTTCATAGAACTGTCGGATCTCTTCATCAGTCACATTCAAACTGGGCGCTATCACCTGCATTTGCAGCCTTCCGATACATATCTCTCTCTCAATCTGTTTCTCTATGCCGTGCTCGTGCTCGTGATATCCCTCAGCGCCGGTCCCGTACTCCTCGAGCGTTTCGGGATCCACGCTGCCAAGCCCGCGCCGCTCCATCTCCTTATGGACCTCTTCCTCGGTGACCTGTATACCTCTCTTATCGGCCTCCATCAGCATCAGTTTCTCCACGATCATCCTTTCGAGCACTTGGAGCTTGCCTTGTTTCGATTTAGTCTGGTAGCTCTGGTCGATGGGCAGCCCCTGAATGTAAGAGCTGAGGTCGCCGCGCGTGACGGCTTCGTCACCGATCTGGGCTATCTTGATCCTGTCCTCGTCGACGATCCACCCGCACGCCGTCAGGACGGTGCCGAGCAACAAGATGACGGCGGCTCGTTGCAGGAACTTGAACTGTGTTTGAGCGATGGTTTTCACCTGTATCCCACCTCCTCGCGACCGACCCTTCGTTGCCCGTCCGAATGCACTGTATCATATCGGCCGGGTTTCAGGCAAGAGAAACATCCAAGATGCAGAGAAGGCCGTCCTGCTGCCGGCATCGTCATTGTAAGTGGCTCATTTGCCGTGGCGAACTGTTCGTCCAAGAAAAAGGGTACAGACACGTGTCCGCTCGTGCCTCGCTGCGCTTGTGTCAGTCCCCGTCTTCTTAGGAGTCCGCCACGGTGGACGAAGCAATCTCGGTTTGCAGTCCGTGCCACCAAACCGGATTGCCGCGCTCCCTGCCGCCTCCACTGCTCTTCGGCGGCCAGGCCGGTCGCTCGCAACGACGACGGAGCAGTGAAGCCAGCAAAAATGTCTCAGTGGGTGAGCGCGGAACGCATGCTTGCCGCGGAGATGCCTTTCGTCGATTCAACGAGCCGGATTGCGGCACGGGTGACCGGTACCAGGCTCGGGACGTGGATCTTGTCCATGGTATCCGTCGGGTCGAAAAGATAGAACGGCGCTGTCAGGTAGTTGACGAGAGGGACACCGGCCGGATAGAACGCGCCACCGTCGGTTGTGGGTTGCTCGCCGAACGTGTCGGGCGGGAGAATAAGCGATCGGTCAAGCTGCTCGGCTTCGAGCGCCTTGGCGACCGCGGCTTCGAGCAACAGAAGTCGGCTGGTGAAGAACCAGCGTGTTTCCGGCTCGCCGGTCGGGACGATCTCGCCGTCCTTCTCGACGAACTGGCTCGCAGCGTGTTCGAGATGGATCTCGAGCACAATGCGTTCCAGCTCTTGCGCGTGCGCATCTATGAAAGCGTCACAACCTGCGCCGCCGACCATGTGGCCCGCGTTCAGCAAGAAAAGCATGCGGTGCGGACGGTCCGCAGCCGGTACCTTGGACCAGTAGGCGGCCTGGGCGAGCACCAGGGCGACACCTGAAGCGTCCTCGACGGCCGACGACCACGGGCCGTCGTGATGCGATCCGATCAGGATGATATCCTCGTCGATCCCCGACAGTTCGCCGATCACGTTGTGATCGGTGATCTCCTCGCGGACGGAGTCGACATGGAGGCTCACGCGCACGGAGCCCGCATCTAGCATCGACCGCAGGCGCGCTCCGTCGCTCCCCCGGATCCAGACGCCCGGGATCGGTCGAGCCACACCGTCGTAAGGGACATAGTACTCGCAAGAGTCGCCGGGGTACCCTGTCAGCGTCCCGATGTAGGCGGCGGCACCCGCTGCAATCGCCGGCTCCATCACCTCCTGGAATAGCGGACCGAACGGCATCGTCTGCTGCGCGCCGTCGAAGGTGCCGCGCGGATCGATTATCCGACCGCCAGGATGCGCCTCTCTTCCGGACTCTTTGACCGCTAGCGTCAATGCCGCGCCGCCTGACACCGGTACCGTCGGCGGCATTCGCAGCAACTGGACCTCGTGGAACGACGCTTTACCCACGACCGCATCGGGCGACGTGGGATCGTACGAGACCAGCTCAAGCTCGATATCGTCGGTTGGCGCGGAGTGGGGTAAAGGGAAGCAGGGAAGCTCGGTTTCCTCATCGGGACCCGTCACGTGCAAGGACCAGGAGCGAGGTTCCCAGTACGGAAGCGAGACCGGCTCCAGACGCGCGTTCTCAAGTCCGAACTCGCGGAAACGTTCGGCGCAAAACTCCACCGTCCACCGATGCGCCGGGTAGCCCGGTCGCCTCACACCTTTCGCGTAGATCTCCTCTATTAGACCAACAATCCAGTCGCTACTTGGTACAAAACCATCCTCCATGCTTCTCCTCCCAAACAGAACGTGCCGCCATAAGACGTCTCCTACCGTTTTCAGCCACTTCCAGTCACCGATACTTCCTGAGCTCCTTACCGTACTCGTCGATGGGCGGTTCCCCGTGTAATCGTATGTACTCAGCGTCGAGGAACGCCCCGAAAGAAGTGATATGACATATACCACGTTTACCGTAGGTCTTCAAGTCGTCCAGGAAGATCTCCCGGTTCCAGGGTATTTTCTTCGGAGGCCGTTTCCAGCCGCTGAACATAGACGCATCCAGCCAGTACTCGAGCACCTGGGCGTCGTCTCTGCCGAACACTTCCAGGTTCGCATCCAGCAGGTCCAGCAGTTGGCCGTGTGTCAACGGGCCTCGTTTGACTTCCCGTTGACTCAAAGGATGGTTCGACGAACGTCTTATTGGGGCGAACTCCAGGAACACGCCCGGTTCCGGCCTGATCTGGGTCGGCGGTTTCATCGTGTTCGTATAAGCCAGGTGCGCCAGAGTCGCGGTCGCATCCACGCGACGCTGCAGCGCTTTCACGACGGCGTTTTCCAGAATCAGCGCCTGGTCACTGTCTGAAAAGTGTCTGCATTTCGAACAGCGGCACATCGGGCGACCATCGTCGATCCAGAAGAAATATCGTCCTGTGGTCGGCTTCAGCACCTGAGCGTACTTGACCGCACTCTCACAGATTGTCTCGATAGCCGCATTCGAGTGCGCGCAGAAGTTGAACTCGGGCGTGCGCTGACCCTCTTTGTTCATGCGGAACATGGAGGGCTCTTTCTCGAAGAGAGAACGGGGCAGAAGGTCGGACATCGCGTGTGTTTCATGTTCAACCTCGATGCCCAGTTTCGTACACTCTTCCCGGAAACGTTTTCCACTCTCGGACTTGAGGAAATCTATGAGATGATCCATCTTGTGATGCTCGAACCGTGGGTTCGTGATGAAATGGGTCGCAATCGTCGTTAGACCCGCGTTCTTGGCGCGTTCAGGCCAGTCGTTAACTGATAGCAGGTCGGAGACAAGCAGTACGATTCCTCGTGTCTTGAAAAAGGGTAGGGGAGGCGTCGTTTTTCGGCTTTCGCCTGCAGATACCAATTGCGGAATCGCCGTGGCGACGAGACCTAAACCGGCGGCTTTGGCGAAGTCTCGTCGAGAGTGCTCCATGTTCAATATGTCACGTTCCTTTGAAGGCGCGACCTTCCGGCAATAAGCGGAGTACGGTTACGCGGATCTGGACTGCACGCCCAACACCAACCAAGTACGCGGCACGCTACATCAGTCTGAAACGCAGTTTCGACTTTATCACAGCACGCGGATGCTATTCACGTCCTCTATTCGTCAAAGCATCCGGACGGATCGTCGCCAGATATATCGCCGTCTTGTTCTCATGGCTCGAGTAATATGAAACCAGCAGCTTGTCGTCGTCCAGAACTAACCCTGGATAGCTCGTATCACCGCTGCTGGGTAGCCTGAGTATTGGAACAACATCACCCTCTAATGTCAACCAGACGAGCGACGTGTGGTAGTTGCGGTTCTCGTGCCCTGCTCGGGTTCCCGCGAGAAACCGACCATCCGGCAGACAAATGAAGTTGGGACCGCCAAGCCGGATCTTGAGGCTCGACCATGACCAGTCCGTGTACGGTGGAGCGCTTATACCGAAAAAACCGCTCCGATCGTCTCCCTCACGCCGCATAAGCGCAACCATTCTGCCGTCGGGCATGAATCGCAACGTGGTTTCACCTGGTTTTCCCTTCACACCAAGAGTGGCGACGTGGTCATAGTGAAGTCCATCTTTAGTGGAAACCAACTGCACTTGCCACTCTGGTTCCACCGTCTGATAAACCACTCCGTACCCTACGCCTTCGTGCCAGGTGACTCGCCACAGCCAATCGTAACTTGTCCGGATGTCCCCGTGCAGAATTACGGGTGCTGGTGAAGAGAATGCATTACCTTCTCTGTCTGAGAACGAGACGCGCGGTTCGCGCTTCAGAAGTTTCTTGTCCCTATAGAATGACCCGCCCATCGACACCATCAACCGGCCGTCAGGGGTCTCGGACAGTTTAGGATCTCTGAGATCAACTTTGTCCTCGGCAAGCAGTGCGACAGACTCCCAGTTCTGACCGTCATTTGAAACAATTATCCTGATCTTCCCGTCGAGTCCATGTACATGAGCGGACCCTTCCCGGAAGGTGCAATACAACCTGCCCTTGAACCGGATCAGATCGGTGAACGCGTTGTGGTCGGCCTGGTCCCAGATCCGCTCGATCGAAACGACCGCCTCTTGAGCAGCAGCGAGGCTCGCAAACGCCAGCAAAGCGAGAAAGACCAACCTGATTGCCGTACGCATGATGTTACCTTCCCGAAGAACTCTGTTAGGTCAACACTCCAGTGTCAGTAAACGGGACGCCTTTCGGAAACGACTATCGTTCCATTAAACGTCAACCTTCGAAATAGACGCCGCCCTTTTCAAGAGCCTTTCTCAAATGGGTGTACTTAAGCTCGCGTGTGCCGCGGTTTAATTCGGCGCAGAGAGCCGCTGCAGTACCTGCGGCCTGCCCCTGTCCCATACAGCTTACCGTGTTTCTGGTGGACATATGTGCTCTATGGTCGGAAGTTATCAGCATGCCGGCTGCCAGAAGGTTCTCGATCTTGGCCACACACAGGGCCCTGTACGGGATTCCGTATGTGCCGCCATCCTTGATTTGCAGACGCGGCGCGGAGTCGTGAAAACCGTAAGCCATCACGTCGTCATCAAAATGTCTGCCATCCACCACATCCTCGTGCGATATGTCGTAGTCGCAACTAATCAACCTGCCCCGCCTGATGGTGAGTGTCGGGCTCGTTCTCGTGATGAACGCCTTTTCACAACCAGGGACAAACTTTCTGAACAGTCCGACGGCCCTTAACTGACGTCTTCTCAACTCCAGTTCCGCTTTCGCCACTTCATCTCTGTTTGTAGGGCTGACGGGCATTTGGAGGTTCAACTTTATGAACATGAAATAGTCGTCGTGAACGGTGGTCGTCACCATTGACATGCCGATTCTGCCCGCTTCCCGACGGAATTCACGGGGAAGGGTCACCGGTCTGCCGTCCAACCGCACGATTTGCCCTTCTTTTCCGCTGCGCAGGCCTTCCGAATATTGAGTCAGAGCATCGTGCGAGTTAAGGAACTCGTAGTATCTCTCGACGCTCACATTGCCGACACCTATACTGTTGCACACCGGGTAGTCGTTTGGCTCGGTGTAATCCGCGCCCGCGTATGCTGCTAGGTCGCCGTATGCCGTGCAGTCGACAAACGATTTTGCATAGAACGCCTCTCTTCCCGAGCGGCTCTCTGTGATAGCGCCTCTAATCCTGGCTCCGTCCATGATCGCCCCGGTCAAGAGAGTGTTTACGCACACGAAAACGCCCGATTCGACTAGCATTTCGAACGTGACAAGCTTATATAGTTCCGTGTCGATAGCGGTACACACCGAATCGAAATCGTAACCTTTGGACATCTCGGCGTGTCCTGATGTACCGCCTACCGCTGCGAGGCGATCGATTATCTCTTGAGGGATCCCTCGCACGACCTGACGTTTTTTGGTTCCGGGGAACGCCTTCCACAGATTGTAGAAGCTGTGAAGCGCTGTACCACCTTCCGTTACTGTTCCGCCCGGGTACCCCTTTGACTCTATTAACGCTGTCTTCGCGCCCTGACGCGCCGCGGCTATAGCTGCGACGACTCCTGCCGTACCGCCGCCCGCGACGACGACATCGAACTTTCTCACAGGCAGTTTTCTCGCGGGTTCCTCGTAATGATCCATAGGTTGACCCCCGGTTTCTGCGTGAACACCTTCTACCGACCCGGCACGAACGCCGATTCCAAGCATTAGCATGCTTTTGGAAAACTCGCGACGATTCATTTTCGTCTCCTTTCTTGACCTAGTGGCGGCGGCCAGCGCCCATGACGAACGACCGCGCGCAGTCGTGTGCTATTCGTCCGTCAGTGATCTCTTGCTCCTCGTGGTCTGCAATTCATGACCGGGTAGCCGCCGATTGAGGAAATCCGTTGAGAGTTCGACAACTTCTCTAGCCTCATCAGGGGTTATCGTGCCAATTGCGACCATATCCTGGTCACGGATCATGTTCCAGACGAAAGCCAGACCGACCGCCGGCAGCAGACGGCCCGCCGCCAGTGGTTTGATTGTAATCACGGGTTTCTTGGCGTTCTTGATGATCCTCATAACCCAATCTGCTTCCACCTGCATGAGAAAACCGGCTGCGTTGTAAAGCTGGATATATGTCTCAACGTCGGCGCCGGTACTGTCCGCGATCAACACGGCCTCAGGCATGTGCGTCGACAGGCCTGGTATCATACCGCGCTCTCGAATCATGCGGGCGTACCTGTCAAAGTCGCGGATCTCTTTGTGCATGCGGTCGATCAGGCAGTCAGTGACCGATTGATGAGGCATACAGAGTGTGGCTCCCAGCTCCCGACACCTGTCGAACACCCGCTCGGGTTCGTTCTCCAGAGGCCCGCCGGGTAGAATGTTGAAATGGGGTGTAAGAATCTTCTTTACCTCGCGGCCCGTACGTTCCTGAGCGTCCTGGATGGCGTCACGGAGAATCGGCTCTGGCATACCCATGACAGTGTCAACACCGGCGTTCAAGAAAACGGTGAGAATGTCAGCGAGATTCTCCCGCGTTTGATAACTCTTGATAAACAGATCCTTGGCTTTGCTCGTGTGCGAATAGCCCAGAAACCAGTTGGTACCCACAATTAGGCGAGATAGAGAAACGCCTCCCACCGTTGTTCTTGGAAAACCTGCCATAATGAAACTGCCCTTTCCCTCCAATTCGGGGACAGACTGCGAATTCCCGCGCGGGTGCCCCCGGCCACACTCCCTATGACACCAGCATACCCCAGATCTCACCTGGAACACAACGGGTCTGGTCGCACGTGGCTGGTGGTGAGAAGAGGGGTACAGACAAGTCTCAGCTCATGCCTTGCTACGCTTGTGTAAGTCCCCAATTTCCGGGATTGCAGCTAGGAAGTGGTTGCGGGTGATACGGACGCGTGACGACGTTAGGCGGTCGCCCCGGCACTGGCAGGTAACGTTATCTTGAACGTGGCGCCTCGTTCGCGTCCGTCCTCGAGATTGATCGTGCCGCCGTGGGCGGTGACGATTCGGTGAACGATTGCCAGACCGAGACCGGTACCGTCCTCTTTTTGCGTGAAGAACGGTTTGAACACCTTGTCCTTATCGTCTTCCGGTATGCCGGGTCCGTCGTCCGTTATGCGAAACACAGTCTGCTCTTGCTGAGTGTCTTCGCATCGATCCGAAGAGACGGTTATGTTCACCGTCCCGCCGTCGGCGACGGCGTCCGCCGCGTTGTTTACGAGGTTAACGACGGCCTGGGCAAGTTTTTCCGAATCGCCCCGCACGGGTTTCACGCCGTCGTCGAATGACGTAGTGATGTGAACCTGTTTCCCGTTGAAGTTCGCGCAACAGATCGCGAGCGCCCGGTCGATCACCTCGCGCAGGTCGACTTCCGTAAGCTTCAGCTCGAACGGTCGCGCGAACGCAAGGAACCGGCCGACGGTCTCGTCGAGCAGGGACACCTCGTCGAGTATACGGGCCACTTTCTTTCTGCGGGCATCCTGGTCGTCCATATCTCGGAGCAGCAGTTCCGCCATACCGGATATAGCAGCGAGCGGGTTTCTGAGTTCGTGAACGACACCGGCGGTCAGCTCGCCGAGGGCGGCCATCTGGCGGCTTAGTTCAACGTCTCGCTGCAACCTCTTTGTCTCCGTCAGGTCGGTGAACAGCACGATGATGCCCTTGAACCACCCCGCGGCTTCAAGCAGGTAAGATGTGCTGATGCCCAGGTCGACTCTCTCACCGTCGTTTCGGGTGACGCTGACCTCTGTCCTGCTCACGACCTTGCGGTAGCGCAGCGCGTCAATGCTGATGTCCCGCAACCCGTCATCCAGTTCGATCTCCTCCATAAGTTTCCCGAGACAATCCTCGGAGCGCAGTCCCAGGATGCGTTCAGCAGCTTTGTTCACTGTGGCGACGCGGCTGTCGTTGCTGAGAACGATGACACCGCTGCTCATGCTTTGCAGTATTTCTTCCTTGAACTGTTCAATTTCCGAGAGAGACGTTATCAGCCCGGCAAGCTTCCCGGTCATCTCGTTGAACGAGAGAGCGAGAGTGCCCATCTCGTCGTGTGAATCTATCTTAACGCGACGTTTGAGGTCGCCGTCGCCGATCTCCTTGGAAGCCGCGAGAAACTCCCGGATAGGGGACATAACCATAATTCTGAGGAGGAACCACTGTACGAGAATTAGGCTGATATAGGCGACGGAAACCGCTATCATCAGGGCCACGGTGATGAGAAAGAAGGCCTCTGGATCGTGGGCGAGATTGCGCGAAAGCGCAGCAAGTACGCCGCCGAACAAAAGCAGCATGATTGTGCCCACGAACAGCAGTGTGGTGGCGATGAACTTCTCTTCAAGCGATGGAGCAAGTCGGTGGATGAATCGTTTCATGCGGCACGCACCGTCCCTGACACTTCCGGTCGGAGGTCTATTCCAGTCCGTATTTCCTTATCTTGTATTGAAGCGTGGTTCTTTTCACGCCCAGCTCGTGAGCCGTCTTGCTCTTATTCCACCGGTTCCTGTCGAGCGCCGTCTTGATCAGCTGCGACTCGATCTCGCTCGTCAGAGAAGTGAGGTCGCCGGCCGCGTCCGGCTGCGCCGAGAGGGTAGGGTGACCTGCTATTTCCGGTGAGATCTCGTCGAGTGTGATGTCATCGTTTTCAGCGAGCACCATAGCTCGTTCGAGACAGTTCTCGAGCTCCCGGACGTTTCCCGGCCAGGAATATTGTTTAAACGCGGCTATTACTTCGGGCGATATTTCAAGCGGCGCTCGACCGGCGTTGCGGGCCACACGTTGCATCAGGTGTTGGGCTAGCTGCTCGATATCCTCCGTCCTCTCGCGCAGTGGGGGAAGATGTATCGAGATAACATTGAGCCTGTAGAAGAGGTCCTCGCGAAACTTGCCTTCCCCAATGCGCTGGCGCAAGTCGCAGTTTGTTGCGGCGACGATTCTGGCATCAGACGTGAGCGTCTCGGTTCCGCCGACGCGTTCGAACTGGCCCAGCTCAAGCACGCGCAGCAGCTTGAGCTGGATGCTCGGATCAACGTCGCCGATCTCGTCCAGGAAAAGCGTGCCTCCGTTCGCCATCTCAAACCTGCCCTTCTTCGATTGGATGGCGCCAGTGAATGCGCCCTTCTCGTGACCGAACAGCTCGCTCTCCAGGACACCTGTTGCCAAGGCGGCACAGTTCACCGCCACGAACGGTCCGTCGCGTCGTTCGCTGTAGTCGTGTATGGCTCGTGCGACGAGTTCCTTCCCTGTACCGCTTTCGCCGGTTATGAGCACGGAGCTTCTTGCACTGCCCACCTTGCGCACGAACTGAACGATCCGACGCGTCACGTCGCTGTCTCCGACGATGGTCCAGTCATCCTCGGCGCGCGCCTCGCGGCCGGCCGTCGCCTTGCGCCGCAGGATCCTTTCGACCTTCATCTCGATCTCGGCCAGCTTGAACGGTTTCGTCACGAAGTCGAACGCGCCGAGTCTCATTGCTTCGACCGCGGACTCTATCGTCCCGTACGCGGTGATCACGATAACCTCGGTTTCCGGGCAAGTTCGTTTGGCTTCCTTGAGCACGCCCATACCGTCAACCCGGGGCATCTTCAGGTCGGTGACGACGACGTCGTACTTCCTCGAAGAGAGCTCGTGAAGCGCTTCCTCGCCGCCGGTGGCGGCATCCACGTCGAGTCCCCTCGCAAGAAAGGCGGACTCCAGCACCTTCCTCATATTTTCTTTGTCGTCAACTACGAGAATCTTGCCCATTGCGACCTCGCACCGGTCGACTCTCCCAAGGTCCCGATTCAAGCCTCGCCCAGCTCAGACCAGCGAGGAGAGCTGGAAGATCGGCAGGAACAGTGCTATAACCATGGTCCCCACGATGATTCCAAGAAGGACGATGAGCAACGGCTCGATAAGACTCGTGAGGGCGGCCACTGCAGCGTCCACCTCCGAGTCGTAGAAGTCCGATATCTTCAGAAGAAGCGTTTCGAGCGCGCCGGTTTTTTCGCCTACGCTGATCATGCGTGTTACCATTGGCGGAAACGCCTTGGACGCCTCCAGCGGTTCGGCGAGAGTCTTACCGGCACGCACGCTGTCCTGCGACTCGTGCACGGCGCGGGCAAAAACCCTGTTGCCAGCGGTGCGCTCGACGATCTCGAGCGCCGACAGTATCGGTACGCCGCTCCTGGTAAGGGTGCTGAGCGTTCTCGTAACCCTTGATATGGCGACTTTGCGGAAAAGTTTACCGAATACCGGCAGCCTCAGCTTCAGCGTGTCGAACTGCATTCCGCCAGTCTCCGTGCGGGCATACGCTCTGAGCGCAAAGAACACCATGGTCGCGGCAATTGCGACCCACACGAAGTTGCGCCTGAGCCCGTTGCTGACGTTGATCAACAGCTGCGTTAGACCGGGCAGCTGTTTGCCGGACGCCTCGAACACCTCCTGAAACGTTGGCACAACAAAGAGGAGCAACCCCGCGGCTATCAACATGACGAAGCAGAACGCCACCGTCGGATAAACCATCGCGGAGCGGATCTTGCGTCTGAGAGCCGCCGTAGCCTCCATATACTCAGCCAGCTGCAAGAGTATTCCGTCCAGGTTGCCGCTCGCCTCGCCGGCCCTCACCATGCTCACGTAAAGGTCGGGGAAAGCGTTAGGGTGCCTTCCCAATGCTTCAGAGAAAGTCTCGCCGGCTTCGACATCTGTGCCGATCCGGTTGAGGATCCGGCGGAAATTGGAGTCGTCAGTCTGATGGGCAAGAATGTCCAGTCCCTGCATCAGCGGCAGACCGGCGTTGACTATCGTGGCGAGCTGACGCGTGAACACCACCATCTCCTCTGATCTGACCCTGCGGGAACGCGTTGCGCGCGCAGTGCCTGTAAGACCCTCTGCCCTCGCGGCGGCCGCGCCCCTCCCATCGGGTGCTTCGATGACCTGCGTTGGGGTCCAACCGCGCCGCTGGAGTTCCATGATGAGCAGTTGCTTGCTCTCCGCGACCGATCTACCGGTATGGACTCGTCCTGCGTGGTCTCGAGCTGTGTACGCGAACGTAGCCATTTTTCTCCTCCTCTCCTCAAGCCCGACTGCTCGATCTTTGCTGGTCCACGGGCTCAGTTCTCCTCGACTACACTCTCTTCTTTCTGACCACTCGGCGACATGCCGTACTTCTTCAGCCGGTATCTTAATGAGCGAACCGGCAGATTCAGCAGCTCGGCGGCTTTCTTCTGGGAATACTGAGTTTTGACGAGAGCTTGAGCGATAAGGCTCTTCTCAAGCGCCTCGGTCTTTCGCTCCAGATCGACACCCTTTTGAGGCAGTATCGGAAGCACCTCCTCGTGAAACTCGGGACAGTACTCCACGATGTTCCTCGGAAGGTCCTCTGGTTCAATTGTCGGACCGTTGCACAACGCCGCGGCTCTCTCAAGGGTGTTCTCGAGTTGCCTGACGTTTCCCGGCCATTTGAACCGGTCGAGCAGCGACATTGCTTCGGGCGACACCGATGTCACTTTCTTGCCGAGCGAGTCGGCGTATTTCGCGACGAAATGGTTGACAAGAAGCGGTATATCCTCCCGTCTCTGCTGCAATGACGGCAGCGTGATTGGTATAACGTTTAGCCGGTAAAAGAGGTCCTCCCTGAACCTACCGTGCTTGACTTCTTCTTCGAGATTCTTGTTAGATGCCGATATCAGCCTAACGTCAACCTCCAGATGTTGAGACGTTCCGACCGGCCTGATGAGTTGCTGGTCCAGCACACGCAGCAGTTTCATCTGTAGCGCCGGCGGCATGTCGCCCACTTCGTCAAGAAGCAGCGTGCCGCGATGCGCTGCCTCGAAAAGCCCTTTCTTGTCGGCGATCGCGCCGGTAAAAGCGCCTTTCTTGTGTCCGAAAAGCTCGCTTTCGAGCAGCGGTTCCGGTATTCCGGCACAGTTTATCGCAACGAATGCGCGCTCGCATCTGGGGCTCAGCCTGTGTATTGCTCTCGCGACAAGCTCCTTGCCGGTCCCGCTTTCTCCCTTGATAAGCACTGTGCTAGAGAGTCCGGCGATACGTTTGATGAGCTTGCGCACCTCTTCGATGGCTTGACTGTTGCCGACAATCTCCTCGATCCGGCCCATTCTGAGCTGCTCGGCTCGCAAGCGAGCGTTCTCGTCCTTGAGCTTCTTATGTTCGAGTGCTTTCTTGACGACCACCCGCATCTCCTCGTTCTTAAACGGTTTTTGTATGTAGTCGATAGCACCCTTCTTCATCGCTTCTATCGCAGTGTCGACCGAACCGTACGCCGTGATCATGATGGTCGGAACACCGCCGTCGAGTTCGCGTACCTTCTCCAGTATCGCCATGCCCGCGGTAGCTTCGTTTCCCATCCTCAGGTCGGTTATCACGAGATCAAAACGGCCGCGGCGAAGGAGACGCTCTGCTTCCACAACGCTGTCGGCAGCCTCAGCCTGGTAGCCGTCGTTAACCAGCATGATGCTGAGCAGTTCCCTCATGCCCTCTTCGTCATCAACGACGAGTATGCGAGCGCCGTTGCCCGGCATGCGTGCCGTAGCGCTCGGTTTTGTGTCTCGTTTGGCTCTCTGCACTGCACCCACCTAACATACTCCCCACTAGTTTGTCGATCCAACCCCGGCGGGTTGGTCGGCGCCCTTCTTCAGAGGAAGAACAACGGTCACCGCCGTGCCTTCTCCCTCTTTACTCGAAACAAGTACCGAACCTCCACACGCGCTGATGATCTTCTGAACTATAGCAAGCCCCATCCCAAAACCCCGTTTCTTGGTGGTGAAGAACGGTTCAAATATCCTCTCGATTTCGTCAGGGCGTATCCCGAGGCCCGAGTCGCGGAAAGCTATCTGCACGTGGCGGGCCTCCCGGTCCGGTTTCTCCGCAGCAATGCTGAGCTTGCCGCCTTCAGGCATCGCCTCGAGCGAGTTTTTTCCTATGTTCAAAAACGCCTGTTTCAGCTGTGCTCTGTCCAGGCAGACGAGCATGTGTTGGTCTTCCGCACTCGACTCGACATCGAGCGCGGGCGTGCATCTTGCTTCGCGACCGAGCAGTGCGGCTACCTCCTCGAGGAGTTCGCGCAGGTCGAAGGTCTGCTTTGCGGCGGCGGAGTTGCGCGCGAACTCCAGAAACCCGGTGACGATCTGGTTGAGCTGATCGCATTCGCGGATCGCGATGTCGGTGAGGCTCTGAGCGGTGGCTGTATCGTCGAGGTTGCGTCCGAGCTCTTCGACCGATCCTCGTATGGCGGCGACGGGATTTCGTATCTCATGAGCCAGACCGGCGGCCAGTTCGCCTATAGCGGCAAGCCTGTCCTGACTTCTCAGTTCACGCCGCATTTTCTCAATTTCCGTCAGGTCGACGAAACTCCCTATCACCCCGTCCGTCCTGCCGTTACTGCCGGGGAGCAAATTGGTCGTGATCCCGAGAGGTATCTGCTTGCCGTTTCGCTGCACAGCCCTAAACTCGTAGCTGGAGAATTCCTCTCGAGTTCTCAACGTTGTTTCCATCGGATCGGCTCCTCCACCGGCCACTCTCAGTATGTCGCGCGAGCTTTTTCCGAGCGCCTCGTCCAGCCGGTAACCCAGGATGCGTTGGGCCGCTACGTTAATTACCCTCACAATACTTGACTCGTCGGTGATAAGGAAGCCGCTGCTCATGTTGTTCAACAGTCCTCGCTGAAAGACCTGCATCCTGCGCAGCCGAAAAGACCAGTAGCTGCTTATAAACGCCGTGAGAAACAGCGCGAATATCTGTACGATAAGGTGGGAAACGACCTCTCCGCCTATCGGACGGAACGGACTCCTTGCGGTGAGGGCTCCGTGCTTGGTCAACAGCACCATCGCGCCGAGGAGCACCGACGAGAGTGAAGCCGCACCGAGGCTTTCCACTTGCGACAATAGTATCCCCACTTCCAGCACGACAATAATATACAGGAATGCAAAGACGCTGTAAATCCCGCCCGTGCAAGCTACTATCGTGGTGACGACGCAGAAATCCAGAAGAAGCTGGAATCTCAGGAGCCGCTTAGGGTATTCGTACTCTCCTCCCAGAGCAATAAAGTAGAGAAAGCTCAGCAGCACTATAAGGCCAAAGACGAGGTACAAGTAGCCAGTGTACACAAGCGTTTGGAACTCGCGATACTGTGTCCCTATGACAAATGCCGCTATGACAACCGCCGATACGAATATGCGGATCATCAGGGAACGCCGCACCCGAGCGGACGCTCTATATCTGCCGCCCGGATCGGTCGTCGCGGTTGTCTCCCCTTGCGCGGCGCCTTCCAGCGTCACGCTTAAGGGACAGCGCTGGTGCTGTCTCAACCTCATATTGCGTTCTCCATAAGTCGTTTCAGATCTTCCGGATTGGTGCTGCGTTTATACGCCGTCTCGCGCGAAATCAGGTTTCTCCTGTACAGGTTGCACAGCGACTGGTTCATCGTCATCATTCCGAGCCCGCCGCCGGTGCTGATCAGGGAGTATATTTGGTGTACCTTCTCCTCTCTGATGAGCGCCCGAATCGCCATCGTCGGGATCATGACTTCGAGCCCCAGAACGCGTCCTGGCTCAGACATTCTGGGGAGAAGTTGTTGCACAAGCACCCCTTCGAGCACGAACGACAGCTGCGTTCGGATCTGACTCTGTTGCCGTTCCGGGAACACGTCTATGATCCGGTTGATGGTCTGTGCGGCATCGTTGGTGTGGAGCGTAGCGAACACGAGGTGACCGGTCTCAGCCACGGTCAGCGCCGCAGAGATGGTCTCGAGGTCTCGCATCTCCCCGATGAGGATGACGTCCGGATCCTGGCGCAGCACGTGGCGCAGCGATGCCGCGAACGATTTCGTGTCGCTGCGCACTTCTCGCTGATTCACCACACTCTTCTTGTGGTTGTGCAGGTACTCGATGGGATCCTCGATGGTGACAATGTGGCAGCTTCGTTCCGTGTTTATTCTGTCGATCAGCGCGGCCAACGTCGTGGATTTGCCGCTGCCGGTCGGACCGCATACAAGGATCAACCCTTGAGGTTTGTGGGTGAAATCAGTCACGACCGAGGGCAGGCCCAGCTCTTCGACGGACCTGATCTCAAAGGGTATCGCCCTTAAAGCAGCCACAGTTGATCCGCGGTCCTGGTACACATTGACACGGAACCTGCACAGAGCGTCCACGCCGAACGACATGTCAAGCTCTTTTTCCGACTCGAACTCCTTGATCTGCTCCTCGTTCAGTATGCTGTAGACCAACTCTTTTGACTCTGCAGGAGAAAGCTTGCTGGCGCTGTCCGCGGGTTTCAGAATGCCGTTGACCCTTATCACCGGCGGGGTCCCCACGCCGATGTGCAGGTCGCTGGCGCCTTCCTCCAGCATTTTGGTTAGAAGCCCCTTGATCTCTGTCATGTCCGCAACTCCTTCTGCGTTCGTCGGGTCTTCGGCGCTTCTTAGTCCGAAGACGTGACTCTTAACACCTCATCAATAGTCGTCAGTCCTCTGGCCGCTTTAGCGAGCGCGTTTTGCCTCAGCGTCTTCATGCCGAGCTTGACCGCGGCTCGTTTTATTTCGGTTGCGGGAGCCCTCGTGACGACGAGCTCCTCGATCTCCTTCGCGTTGGGCATGACCTCGATGACGGCAAGCCTGCCCCGGTACCCGGTCGAGTTGCATTTCTTGCACCCCCGCCCCCTCGAGAATGTCGGCGTCTCACCTTCATTAGGCACGTACTGTATCTCCTCGAGCGCCTCGGGCGGCGGCTGGAACGGTTCCTTGCAGCTAGAGCATATACGCCGCAATAACCGCTGGGCCGCGGCGGCGAGCAAACTTGACGCCACTAGAAACGGCTCCATGCCCATATCCATCAGACGGGTTAGCACGCTCGGAGCGTCGTTGGCGTGGATCGTGCTCAATACCAGGTGACCGGTCAGGGCGGCTTTGATCGCGATATCTGCGGTCTCGTCGTCGCGCATCTCACCGACCATCACGATGTCCGGGTCCTGTCGCAGAATCGATCTCAGCCCTGCCGCAAACGTCAACCCGATCTCCTGGTGCGCCTGCACCTGGTTTATACCGAACAGCTCGTACTCGACCGGATCCTCAACGGTGACGATGTTGACGTCCGGCGCGTTGAGTTTGTGTAGGGTCGCATATAGGGTCGTCGTTTTACCGCTGCCGGTCGGGCCGCTCAGCAGTATAAGCCCGTGGGGCTGGCTTATTGCCTCTAGAAACGCTTGGACAGGCTGCTCTTCAAACCCGAGTTTCTCGATATCGAGTGTTAGCTGTCCCTTGTCGAGTATTCGGATCACGACTTTCTCGCCGTGGTACGTGGGCAGACTGGACACTCGAAAGTCTATCTCTCTGCGTTTATATCTTATTCTGAATCTGCCGTCCTGCGGCAGCCGGTGCTCTGCGATGTCGAGGTCGCTCATGATCTTGAAACGCGATACCAGCGCTGCATGAACCGATTTAGGCGGGCTCTTCACGTCGCTAAGAGCACCGTCCACCCTGTACCGGATGCGGAGTTCTTTCTCGAACGGTTCGACGTGGATGTCGCTGGCTCCCGCCTCTATGGCGTTCACCAGGATCAGGTTTGCCAGCTGGATGATCGGGGCTTCTTCCGCTTCCTCCTTGAGCTTGCCGAGTTCGATTTCCTCGTCAGCCAACACCTCGAGCTCTTCGCTGTTGGCGCTTTCCTGCAGCGTTTCGTAGATCGCTTCCGCTGCGTTCTCATTGCCGCTGCCGTAATACTTGTCTATGGCTGAATCGATCTCTGATGCCGGACTTACCATCACCTCTACATTTCGTCCCGTGAGCATCTTCAGATCGTCGAGGGCCATGATATTCAGGGGGTCCGACATCGCCACCGTCAGCGAGTCGCCTGTCTTCGATATCGGTATCAGCAGGTACTGCCGGGCAAGAGTCTCGGAAACTTCATCTATCACGTCAGGAGGGATGGAATAGTTCTCGACGCGGATGTGGGGGATGCCGAGCTGTTCGCTGAGCGCTATTACAATGTCCTCCTCGCTCACCAGCCCCATCTGGACGAGCACGCGAGGTAGCGGCAGACCCGTCTTCTTCTGCTCGGCAACCGCTTCGGCGAGCCGGCTCGGGTCGAGCAACTCCTGCTCCATGAGTATGTCGCTCAATCGCTTGTGAATCGCAGGGGACATCGGTTATCCTCTTGTCAGACTCTGATAGTCGTCCGTATCACTTATGTCTGCGGTTCCTCTTTTCGAACAGGTGGTCAAGAACCTCTTGTGCCAGATCCGAACTCATGTCCTGCTGTACGAGCTCGCAGAACGCCATGATCTTGTGCAAAGCGCCCAATAGCCCGCGCACATCATCCGGCACCCTTGTAGCCACAAGCGAGAGAACCTCCTCGGGCACCTCGCAGCCGGACATATCCACTTGATGTTTGAGAATAGCCATTCGCGTCTCCCACTCGGGTGCCGCGAGCCCTGCCACGATACCTCCCGCGAAACGCGAAACGATACGTCTCTCCAGAGCGACCAGTTCGGCGGGAGGTTTGTCGCTCGCAATGATTATCTGCTTGTGTTCCTCATGAAGCGTATTGAATATCTCGAAGAACTCCTCCTGCGTCTTCTCCCTTCCGGCAAGGAACTGAGCGTCGTCCATTATGAGCAGGTCGCGCTTCGTATAGTATTCCCGGAACGAGGCGACATCGTGTTGCTGGATCGCCTCGACCAATCGGGTGCCAAACGTCCCGGAGGATGTGAAAACCACCCGCTTCTCAGGTTGTGTCGCCAAAACCTCGTTGCCGATGGCGCAGATCAGGTGCGTCTTACCGAGCCCAACGTCTCCATATATAAATAACGGGTTGTACTCTGCACCGGGCGCGTCCGCGACGGCTCTCGCTATTGCGTACGTGAACGTGTTTACCTGCCCCACAAGGAAGTTCTCGAACGTGTACTCCGGTATTGGCAGCTCATCATCGGCATCTTTGAGCTCTCGGGCTTTCGGCGGCCGAGCGATGCGCGGGGCCACCTTGTGCCCTTCCAGAGGGACACCGACTTCTCCGTCCTGTTCGGCCTCCTTGGTCCGGGGAGGTGCGAGTGTTTCTCCAACGCCGGTGGTTTCGACTGCATCGCCTGGCTCGTCGGTCTCCTCCTCTATTTCGGCCGGTGCGGATGTTTCCCGGATGTTGACCGTATCAACCGCATCGTCTATCCTGTCCGTCTCTTGCTCGGTTTCCGGTGGTGCGACTTTCTCTTTAAGGTCGACAGGTCCGGCGGCATCACTTGGCTCGGTCGTCTCTTTCTCTATTTCTGGCGGTGCAGATGTTTCCTGGACGTTGACCGCATCAACTGCATCGCTCGTCCTGTCCGTCTCTTCGTCGGTTTCCGGTGGCTCGACTGTCTCCTTAACATCGAGGGGTGCAGCGGCATCGCTTAAGTTATCCGTCTCTGCCTCGACCGTTGATAAAGATTGATCCACGTTTGGCTGTTCGCGCTCTTGTGGCTGGTCGGCTGCGTCGGCGACCGACTTCCCTTCGGCCTGCCGCGTCCCGAATAGTCGAGCAAAAACCAGCTCGAAATCGTACCAGTTGGAGAGCACCGGTTTGACCCGCAAGCCTGTGCGTTCTTGAATCTCTTCAAGTGCAATGCTGTCAAAAGGATCTACCATCGCCACTGTAAGTATCGAACCAAGTTTGTCTACCGGCAGGACCCCATGTTCGCGGCACATCTTATAAGGAATCAGGTCAAGTACTTCTCCGCGTATATCGTAATCCAGCAAGTTCAGATGAGGCATCTTGCACTGTTTGACCAGAAAAGCAACGAGGTCCTGCTCGGAAATGTAGCCCAGTTCGACAAGCACCTGCCCGATGAATTGGCCCGTTTTGCGCTTCTTGCGAAGAGCTTCCTTGATCTGATCCGGACTGACCAGCCCTTCCTCGAGCAGCATGTCCCCGAGACGCTCTCTCGGGTTCAAAGTGACAGCATGATGCTTCTTGCGTTGCATGAAACAGGTACCGCTCCTAACGCCGGGGATACAAAACGGCTTACCACTCTCTCAGAGAGCTATTGAGATACATTTCCCTCCGCACAGCACAGGCCCAGCTAGCCCTTAAATTCTATCATATATCGGCCCGTTTTGTCAAAAGAAGCGCTGCAGCGTCTCTTATGTAAACGACTGTGCGAAAATGTGTTACGATACTGGGAGGCCATGAAAACACTCGGAACCAACAGACGGGCTGACTTATGAAGCATGATTATGGTTTGCTACGTGCCTAATATAGCAGTTCATGTCGTGGGTGCTGCCAGTGGTGGCGTTGAGGAACGGTCAGAGTGTACAAAAGCGTTTCTCTGACAGTCGTTATGGCTCCAACAAGAACTGAGTAGGGGTGCAACGGCCCGTTTTCGTTGGAGGTTCGGTGGTTTAGGTTCTGAGTTATACGCGGCGGGCTATTGGTGGTTTGCCAGGTCTATTGTCCCGGAGGCGGCGAGTTCCGCGAGCTCGTCCTCGCCGTAACCCAGCGAGGAGAGTGTCTCGCGAGTGTGCTCCCCCAAGGCGGGCGCAGACTTGTATTTCGGCAGGACGGTATCGCGAAACTTCACGGGGAACCGGATGTACGGCACCGTTGCGCCGGCTCTCCGGTCGATGATGTTGCGGTGTTCCACCTGAGGGTCGCGAACTGCTTCGTCGAGCGCGTTCACCGGACCGACACAGACGTCCTTGTCACCGAGGAGCTCGACCCATTGATCGCGTGTTTTCGAGGCGAAAACCTTGTCGAGCACGGTTTTCGCAGCTTCACCGTCGCTGCCGACAGCGAACTGTCTATCCAGGAGCTCGGGATGTCCCAGAGCGTTGCACAGGTTGGCCCAGAATTTTGGTTCGAGCGCGCCGACTGCTATGTAGCGTTGGTCCTTCGTCCTGTAAAGATTGTAGCAAGGGAACCTTCCGCTGAGCATCCAGTTGCCGGCAGCTGGTACTTCGTCGGTGGCGAAATAGTCGGCGAGCTGGAACGGCATCCACGCGACGGCGCCGTCGAACATTGAAACATCGATGTACGCACCCTCGCCGGTGTTGTCTCGCCGGTGCAGGGTTGCGAGTATAGCGGTAACCGCCGTGAACGCGCCGCAACCGATGTCCGCTATTTGTACCCCGGCTATGGTAGGAGTGCCGTCGCGGCTGCCTGTCAGACTTCCGACACCCGCGTAGCCAAGATAGTTGATATCGTGTCCGGCTCTGTCACTGTACGGTCCGTCCTGACCGTACCCGCTGATCGAACAGTATATTACGTCGGGTTTAACGGCCCGCACAGCGTCGTAATCGACGCCAAGCCGTGCGGTGACGCCGGGTCTGAAGCCCTCGACGACAATATCGGCCTGCTCCGCAAGTTTCAAGAAGATGCCGCGCCCTTTATCGTGTTTCAGGTTCAGCGCGACACTTCTCTTACCCCTGTTAATGGCAGCGAAAGGCGCGCTCATACCGTCGCGAAACGGCGGAGTCGCCCGCAACTCGTCTCCGCCGTCCGGATTCTCGATCTTCGTGACGGACGCCCCGAGGTCGCGCAGAACCATCGTGGCGTATCCGCCCGGCAGAAGCCGGGTCATGTCCAGAACGAAGAGACCGTCCAGTGGTAGACGTTGGTCCATAAGTGTGTCTCCGCGAACTCCTGGTGCGTGCCCGCCGTATCGAACTCGATCATGGGCCGCCGTAAATCGTGATCGTGGAGTTTCCCAGATCGAGCTTGCGCCCTCGAGCCTGAGCCGTCTACGCCGTCGCGCCTCCGTCACAGACGAAGACACCCCCGCTTGTGAAGCTGGACGCGTCCGATGCCAGGTAAAGCGCCAGCCCGGCCATCTCGATCGGCTGTGCGTGCCGCTGAAGCGGTATGCTCTGGAGTGCGACCTGGTAGATGGCCTCGGTCTCGATCAGGACTTTGGAGAAATGCGTCTCCGTGAGTCCGGGGCAGATGGCGTTGGCCCGGACGCCGGCCGGTCCCAGCTCTCTGGCGAGCGCCTTGGTCATGAGGATCACCGCCGCCTTGGTCATGCCGTAAACGGCCTGCATCGGAGGACCCATAAGACCGGCGACGGAGGCTATGTTGATTATGCTCCCATTGCCCTGCTTGACCATGATCTTGCCGGCCTTCTGTGCCATGAAAAAGTATCCTTTGGTGTTGACCTCGAAAGTCTTGTCGTACTGGCTCTCGCTGATCTCGAGCATGGTCCCGAAATATGGGTTGGTGGCCGCGTTATTGACGAGTATATCCACCCGGCCATAAGTATTCATCACCTTCTCGTATAGCGCATCGATCATCTCCATCTTGCCGGTATGACACGCGATTGGCACGGCCTCGCCGCCCGCTTCATTAATCTTCTTCGCCACGGCATCGAGCGCTTCCTGCTTGCGCGAAGCCAGCACCACCTTTGCACCGTACTCGGCAAACGTCTCTGCAATGGCCTCGCCAATCCCCCGGCTTGCCCCGGTCACCAATGCCACTTTGTCAGTCAGGCTGAAATCGACGCCCATTCTTCCGTCTCCTCCCTAATCTCCATACCAATCGTGTCTCTGCAGATAGTGCTTCGACCGCCAATATTTGACGACCTAATAACCCGAACTGAGAGGGCCGCCCGACACGGGCGGAAACTCACTCGCAAACTGCACTTCTCAGGTTCTGAGCATAACAACCGCGGGTCACAAAGTCAACCGTCAACAAGATTCTAAGGAGGTTCCCTCAACCCATTTAAGATCTTGCCACAGAGCGTTGACTTATGGCCATTTGAGAGTGAGATGTTAGTCCCAGATCGAAGCCCAACATTGTCCGTGCGCTTATTATAGGCCGGTGTGGCCGAAACCGCCTTT
>Ga0180438_10002956_pt1 | contig 26559 bp, 15 predicted proteins | sample SS_ome_12_FD_132455 | JGI IMG/M metagenome (GOLD analysis project Ga0180438, IMG submission 132455) | Hypersaline lake sediment archaeal communities from the Salton Sea, California, USA - SS_3_D_2 metaG | ecosystem: Environmental > Aquatic > Non-marine Saline and Alkaline > Hypersaline >... | reverse complement strand
GGTCCTCGTTGACGCGATTGGCTTGCACCTGCTCGCAGCCCCCGTCCTCGGGGGCGTTCCGCGGTCCTCGTTGACGCGATTGGCTTGCACCTGCTCGCAGCCCCCGTCCTCGGGGGCGTTCCGGTCAACAGAGAGCTTGTACTCTCCATGAATCCGAAAAACACCCGTTCTCATGCTAGACGACTCTTGTTTCCGCCTTGCGCGTGCCCCCTTCAAACCGGTCGTGGGCAAAGGGGCCGACGTCCATGTCCGTCTGCCCGTCCAGGATCAGGTCGCTCAGGATGCGCCCCACCGCGGGAGCCTGTTGGAAGCCGTGTCCCGAGAAGCCGATGGCACAGTAGGCGCCCTCCAGACCCGGCAGCGGGCCGATAATCGGGTTGTCGTCGGGCGTGATGGCATACAGGCCGCCCCAACCCCGCAGGATCTCGGCATCCTCCAGGAGGGGCGCCCGGTGGATGGCGGCATCGATCACCTGCTCCAGGAAGCGATAGTCCACGTTCGTATGAAAGCTGGAAGGCTCGTCGGGATCGCTCATGCCCATCAGCACCGCCGGCCCCTCCCCACGGAAGTAGAAGGCCGGCTCAATGTCCAGGATCATGGGCACCGGTTTGGCGATCGGTTCGAAGGCCTTTGTCACAAAAACCTGCCGCCGATAGGGCTTGACCGGCAGGTCAAAGCCGGCCATCTGCGCCACCTGGCCGCCCCATGGACCCGCGACGTTCACCACCACCGGCGCCGCGATCCGCCCCCGCGTCGTCTCCACACCCACCGTCCGGCCGGCTTCCACTCGGATCGCCGTAACCTGGGTCTTCTCCTCAATGCGGACGCCCAGACGCCGGGCGGCACCGGCAAAGCCCATGGCGGCCATGTACGGGTCGGCGTAGCCATCCTCTGCACAAAACGTGCCGCCGCGCAGATCGTCCACGTTCAGGTACGGCCAGCGCACCTGGATCTCCTCAGGGGACAGGACCTCGACGGGCACGTTGTACTGGCGCTGGACCTGAACGTTGGCCAGAAACTCGTCCCACACCGCTTCGCTCTGGGCCAGGAACAGGTAGCCCACCTGGCGGAACTCGACATCCACGCCGAACACCTCCTCGAAGCGCTCGAACACGCGGACCGATTCCTGGGATAGGCGGATGTTGGCCGGGTGGGAAAATTGCTGGCGGATGCCGCCGGCGCTCAGGCCGGTGGAGGCCTGGGCCAGCAGATCCTTTTCCAGGATCACGACGTCGGTGCAACCCCGTCGCGCCAGGTGGTAGGCGGTCGAGGCGCCCATGATGCCGCCGCCGATGATCGCTACGTCTGCCGTGCCCTTCCAAGCTGGCATGTCTCCTTCCTCCTCGCCCACGTTGGATGCGCCCATCATTCTAGGACGGAATCCAGGAAAAGTCAACCCGACCGACCCTTGCCCTCGCTCCGAGCTCGCAGCCCTGCGCTTGCCATGCAGAGGCACCCGCAGGGCTTGTACTGTCCCATGACACCGTTGGTCTATTGCATGTTCTTCAGGGAGGAGTCCTGAACTTGTTCGGGCAGGCTGCGCTCGGTGACCAAAACCCCAACAAATTGGGACCTCCGTAGCCTGTTGGGCAATGTTATGTAACAAGTTAACAGAATCACTTGTTCGGGCAGGCTGTGCTCGGCGACCAAAACCCCAACAAGTTGGGGCCTCCGTAGCCTGTTGCGCAATGTTATGTCATCAGCCAACAGTATAACAAGTTAGGGACTCCCCAGACCGTGCGCTCTGCGTTATGTAATAGACCAACTGTAAATGTTCGCGGCAGTGCGAATAGCGATGTTGCCAACTTTGCACCAGCCCTATGGAGGAAAGTTTGGGTCTTGATCCGCAGACCATTTTCGATTATAATGGAAGCAGGGGGTGGAGGAGATGAACCCTTCGGTAAGGCAGATGGTTCGGTCGTCAGGGATTGCACTCATGGTGGCCTTGGTCCTGGCCGCCACCGCGCGCCGTGACCTCGCGCAGGAGCCCCGGCCCACAGCGCCCCCCAGCACGCGGCAGGCAGCACCCACGCCAGAGAGTGCAACGACCCCACACGACATGCGACGGGCCAGCGCTGGCGTGCCCCTGCCGGTGGGCCAGCCGTCCCAGATCCCCCCCATGTACCAGGTGACCGACGGTCCGCGGGGCATACCGGCGGCCAAGAACTGCGACGGCTGCTTCGGTTCGCTGGCGACCGCCAGGAGAGCGCCGGATCCCTGGACCCTGGCGCCCCGTCCGCTGGTCACCGCTACCGTCAGCGGCTGGGAGATCCTGGAGACCCAGGGCTTTGAGGACCCGTGGCCCTGGCCCGGCTCCTGCCAGATCCTGTACGATGCTTCCGATGATGGTTGGGACCGCACCTGGGGCCGCGACGACTACCGGCCCCATATCGGGAACTGGGCCGCGTGGCCAGCCGCCGGCGGGGTGGATGGGATCGATCCCATACCGCCCGCCAACTATCCGGACAACCTGAACAGTTGGCTGATCTGCGGTCCCTTTGACCTGAGCGAAGCCAGCAGCGCCTACGCCGCGTTCTGGCTGTGGTCGCAGGTGGAAGAGGACCACGACGAGTTCTTTTTCGGGGTGGGCGACGGGTCCGACGATTGGTTCTATGGCTTCTCCTGGGATGTCACTGTGTCGAGCTGGACCGAGTACACCATCTACTTTCCCTCCCTTACAGGCAGGCCGGCGCACGACTCGATGTGGGTGGCCTGGAATTTCGAGAGCGATGCCGACAACCCGGTTCCCTACGAGGGGAGCTGGCTCGACGACATCGAGATTGCCAGGGCCCTGCCCTGCCCTGCCGTCGATCCCGGCAACAAGGGACTGCATGTCCATCCCAACGAGCTGCCCGGCCAGGTCGAAAGGATAGCCGATGCCGGAACCAACTGGGTACGCCTGGAACTAAAGATGGATCCCGATGGTTCGCTGGACCTGGACCGTTACGCCGGGATTGTGAACAGCCTGTGCGAACATGGCATCGCCGCCATCGGCTTGGTAGACTATACGACCATCCCGTCTGACCTGGACGGGGATGACCAGGAGGACTGGGACGATCCGGAGGATTACCTACCCTACCAGCAGCTCTTCACCGAGACCGTAGAGAGCCTCGCCCACCACTTCCGGGGCAGCATCCGCCATTGGGAGATCTGGAACGAGGAAAATGGAGGCACATGGCACATCAGGCCCGAGTACTATGCCAGGCTCCTGGTCAAGGTCTCCGAGACTGCCAAGGCCGTGGATCCCGACAACCAGATCCTGTTTGGTGGCCTGGACCATGTGTGGGCCACCAGCCAGTACCTGGAACCTGTCTATGATGCCTTCGACCAGGATTGGGGAGGGGCCCGCCCCTTTGACATCCTGGCCGTGCATCCCTATTTCACCAAGGTGGGCGGCGAGTACATCCTGGACCCCAACGTGTATCTGTGGGATGAGGGCGAACCCCCGGCGACGATCCTGGATCCCTATCTGGACTATATGGCCTCCAGGGGGGATGGCGACAAGGACATCTGGATCACGGAGATCGGCTGGAACAGCGCCCTGGACAACCCTGCCATCAAAAACTGTCCAGGCATGAGACCGTGGTGCGTGGGCCGCGCCGTGCAGGCGCAGTACCTTGGGGATAGCCTTGACATCCTCTTCAACGAGGTGGAGGACCCCCAGGGAAACCACGATCGCGTAGGGACGATCGTCTGGTACCAGTACCACGACACGACCTCGAGCGTGGAAGAGTTGGCACGGTGGATGGGCATCGATCCCGCCATGCTCGCGCCCGATCCAGAGGCGATCTGCCCGGCGGATTGGGGCCTCGTGGATGGCAACCGGCAGCCCAAACTTTCCTATTGGGCCTTTCAGACCTACCCCCAGCGCCCGCTGGAGGCCACCAGCGACGGCCCAACGCCCCTGGGCAGTTCTACCCTGCTGACGGCAACCCTCAACTTCACCCCAACCGCCGAGTTCACCTACACCTGGGCCTTTGGCGACGGCGACATGGGCCAAGGTGCAGTGGTGACGCACACTTATCTGTACACAGGCGTCTATACGGCGGTTGTGACAGCCAGCCAGACCATCAGTGATTGGCTGGCCGCCAGGACGACGGTCACGGTGGAGCAGGTCATCACCGGGCTGAGCGCCCTCAACGACAGCCCGACGCCTGCGGGACACGCTACGACCTTGACGGCGACGGTCACAGCCGGCAGCCATCTGCGCTACAGGTGGGCTTTTGGCGATGGGGAGTCCGGCACAGGCTCAGTCGTCGCCCATACCTACGCTGAACCCGCTGTGCACACCGCCGTGGTGACCGTCTCTAACAGCGTCAGTACGCTCACCGCGACGACAACGGTCGAGATCACGCCGCATCCCCCATTTCACGTATACCTCCCCCTGGTGCTGCGCCAGTCTCCGTAAGAGGCGGATCGCCGCATAACAGTTGAGGCGTCGAAGCACTGTCCGACGGTAGGCTGCACGAGTGAGGGATGAAGCCCGGGATAGCCAAATGCGGCATTGCTATAGCGTTTCCAGATCGTACCAGTACCGGGCGTTCTCCAGCGTCTTCAGGGCCTTGCCGCCCATCCACAGGCCGATCACCTTTTGGTCACGCCAATGCTTTTCGATGTCATATTCGCGGGCGTAGCCATAGGACCCCATAAAGTCCATGGCCCGGCTGCAAGCCCGCTCGACGGCGTTGTTGGCAAAGAGGGCCAGCCCCCGGGTCTTGAGCACGAACCGTTCGTCCCACGGATCCCAGCCATAGATCTCGGGATGATCGACCTCACGGGTGTAGGCCCACATCCAGGCCGAGGTCGCTTCAATCAGCATGGCCACCTCGGACAGCATGCCGGCAACCAGGCTGTGCTCCTTGAGCGGTTTCCCGGCGACAACCCGCTCCGCGGTCCAGCGCTTGATGATCTCGTACACGTTCTTCATGACCCCCACGCACATGGCCGACGAGCCCATGTTGCCCATAGTGATGGCCCGTTTCCAGTACTTCAGGTCATCGCCAGGGCCGTGCAGGCGATATCTCCGCGGCACGCGGACGTGGTCGAACCAGACGTCAGCGTTGCTGTCCGCCGACATCCCACACTTGTGGTAGGGATTCCCCGTCGTGACACCTGCAGCGTCCGCCGGCACCAGGATGAGGGCAAAATCGTCCGGATCCGATGAGCCTTTGTTGGTCGTGCAGATCACAGTGTAGAGATCCGCGACGTCCCCGGAGTTGCTGGCCCAGATCTTGTGACCGTTGATCACCCATTCATCCCCCTCCAGGGTCGCCGTGGTCTGGATGGTCCTGCCCTGCATCCTGCCGAAATTCTCGATATCCGAACCGCTCGAGGGTTCTGTCATGGCATGACAGCCCATGTACAGGTCCTCACCGCAGAACCTGGGGCCGAACTCCATGCACAGCTCCATGTTGCGGTGCGGGGGCAGGATGATGGGGATCATCCCCCAGATGGAGCAGATGCAGGCCACGGCAAAGCCGGAATCGATGCGGGCCAGTTCCTCGCACATGACGTTGGCGATGGTCATGGATTCGGGCAGGTCCATGCCCCCCGCCTCCCTGGGGAAGAAGGCGGCGTTGAGTCCAAAATCGACCAGGACCTCCTTGAGCAAGGGCTTCACCAGGGCATGGTCCTGCCAATCCTCGTCGATCTGCTGCCGGATGGGCATGTACCGTTCCTGGCCCCAGGTGCGCACGGCCCTGCCCATGTCTGTCACAAACTCTGAGACCCATTCTGGGGGCCGGACAAAGTCATCGATCGTCGGCATGGTTCCCTCCTTTCAACAGATGCCAACTTGGAATCACAACGCAGTCACTGGTGGCAGCAGGGGTTGCCTCCATCCACCCCAGTATACCCCCGGAGCGGCCCCGGCGCAAGAACCCATGACTCTGAGCGGCGTATCATGTTCAGTGCAATTGCAGGATTTGGCTCGCCAATCATTCTGAAAAGATGCTGTATGACAACTCGCAGTTGGCGCGCGTCTACCTCCATGCCTGGCAGGTGACGGGCAACGAGTTCTTTCGGACCGTCACCGAGGAGATTCTCGACTATGTGATGCGCGAAATGCTCGATCCTCAAGGCGGTTTCTACTCCACTCAGGATGCCGACAGCGAAGGCGAAGAGGGCAAGTTCTTTGTCTGGACGCCGGACGAGATCCGCGAGGTTCTGGGCGAGGAAGGAGATGCGTTCATGGCTGCCTACGGCGTCACCCGCCACGGCAACTTTGAAGCCAAGAACATCCTCGAATTCGTCGGCGATATGGACCAGCGCCCTGCCCTGGCTGAGGGCCGCCGCAAGCTGTTCGAAGCCCGGGAAAAGCGCGTGCATCCCGGCCGTGATGAGAAGGTTCTCACTTCCTGGAACGGCCTGATGCTGGCCGCTTTCGCCGGAGCGGGGAGAGCATTGGATCGAGACGATTATCGCATTGTTGCCCAACACAACGCCGACTTTCTCCTCCACAAGCTGAGACGGGAGAACGGCCGGCTGCTCCGTACGTGGAAAGATGGTGAGGCCAAGCTCAACGGCTACCTGGAGGACTATAGCTACCTCATCGACGGTCTGCTGGAGTTATACCAGACTACCTTCGATCCCCGTTGGTTCGTCGCCGCTCGGGAATTGGCCGAGACCATGCTTGAACACTTCCAGGCACCGGACGGTGGCTTTTTGGACACCAGCGACGACCACGAGACGCTGATCACTCGGCCTCGGGACCTGCAGGACAACGCCACGCCGTCGGGAAATGCGATGGCCGTCACCGCCCTGCTCAAACTGGCTGGCTTCACCAATGACATGCGTTATGTCGAGTTAGCCCACCAGGCGCTGGTCCAGATGCAGCCCATGATGAGCCAATATCCGCTGGGTTTCGGGCAATGGCTTCAGGCATTGAGCTACGCCCTTTCGAAGCCGCGAGAGATTGCCATTGTCGGCGATCCCCACGCCGCTGACACGCAGGCGTTGCTAAGCGTCGTTCGGAGCGGCTATCGACCCTTCCAAGTATTGGCCCTGGGCGCACCGGACGGGCAACCCTCTGCTGTCCCGCTGCTACAGGATCGAGGGTTGGTGAACGGGCATGCCGCAGCCCACGTGTGTCGCGGCCTTGCCTGCCAGTCGCCCGTTGTGGAGTCGGAGATGCTACGGACGCGACTAAACTCGCGCTGATCTTCTTCAGTGGCAATTGTCGGCAACCGGCATTTCCGGGCATCTGTGATTCAGCTTGCAGCCCCACAAGAGACAGCCGCAGTGGCGCTGGACTTTGCGAGGTCCCCTCCAAAGGGAAGCCAGTCAGCGAATAGTGATTCCGGACGGCAAGGAATCCGAAGGAATGCTCCACAAAGCGGAGCTACGGCTCCTCCGGACACGCCTCCAGGTGCAGGTAGGTCTGGCATTCCTCGTCCGTCAGGGAGCGGCTCACCCGGGACTCGGCGAGGGCGAGCAGCTCATCCGTGTCGATCACATGGGCGTGCAACAGCCCGCCCCAAGAGGTGCTGTAAACGTACTTCCCGTCCGGGCTGATCTCCACCACCGTCACGTTGCCCTGGTAGCCATAGAGCGTGGCCACCGGTTCCCCGGAGGGGATGTCCCACACTTTGGCTGTGCCCTCAAAGCCCGCCGTGACCCACCGCGTGCCATCGGCGCTCAGCGCCGAGCCCCACGAGCCGCTGGCATGGGCCGGAAAGACGCGCTGGACTTCCCACGACTCGGCATCCCAGATGTTCGCAGCGCCGTCGATCATTGCAGCCAGAACATACTTGCCATCGGGCGTGATCTGGAGGGTGCCGATCGGTCCTGTGGCCGTGATCGTCTCCTGCAGTTCGCCGGTGAGGGGGTCCCAGACCTGGACGGTCCTGTCCATCGATCCGGATAGCACCCGCTGATCATCAGGCGTGAAGGCCACGCCCAGCACCCAGCCTGCGTGCCCGGTGTACTCGGTCACCATGGTTCCGTTGCTGAGGTCCCAGACAATGGCCTTGCCGTCAAAGCTCGAGGTGACCAGGTAGCGCCCATCCGAGGTGATGTCCCTTCCACCAACAACCGCGACATGCCCCTCCAGGGTCATCAACAGCTCACCAGACGGATAGTCAAAGACCAGCACGTCACCATCGGAAAGCGAGATGACAAGCGTTCTCCCATCGGGTGTGAAGCGCATTGCGCCAACAAGCGATTCACCCTCGTCCAGCTCCACATCCGTTAACGGCTGAAGCTTCTCCCCGGTCTGCGGGTCATAGCGGTTGATCGTCGGTCCGGGTCCAGCGGCCAACAGGGTGCGACCATCGGGTGTCAGGGCCAACGAGGCGCCGCCGATCCGAGCCGGGGCCACAAACAGCTCCTTCCCAGGGCCGAGATCCCAGAACTTGCAGCCGTCATCGCCGGCTGACACGAAAGACCGGAAGTCGGGGCTGAAGGCCAGCGCACACACGATCCCGGTGTGTCCGGCCAGGATTCGTAGGTTCTCCCCCGAGGCAACATCCCAGATCCGAACAGAGCTGTCCTGGCCCCCGGTGTAGACGCGCTCTCCATCCTGCGAAAAGGCCACGGCGCGGTAGCCCGACGTCTCACTCACGGGAGCGATCAGCTCCTCACCCGTGGCTGCATCCCAGACGTGGAGGATCCCCAGATCGCCCACGGCAGCCAACTTGGTGCCGTCCGGGCTGAAAGCCATGCTATAGATCTCCTCAGCCTCGAGCACGTGCAGCGGCCTGCCGGTGCCGGCGTCCCACACGATCACTTCACCGCCCTCATAGTTGTCGCCGGTGGCAATCAGGGAGCCATCAGGGCTGTAGGCTAGGCCCTCCGCGACGCTCGTGTGGCCCTCCAGCCGGAACACCACCGCACCAGTGCTGACATCCAGCACGTGGGGGGCACCGTCCAGGTTGGCGACCGCCAACCTGCTGCCATCGGGGCTGAAGGCAGTCTCGCCGCTCCAGCCTTCGAACGATGCCTTTGTGCCAGGCTGGCTGACCCACGTGTGCAGCACCTCTCCCGTGTTGGCATCCCACAGCGTCAGATCGGCCTTTCCCGTCGTTCCGCTGGCCGCCACAAGGCGGTCGTCCGGCGAAAAGGCCACGTCTTTGCCGTAAGTCGTCATTGGGAATATGAGCTCTGAGGCTTGGTGATCGTTGGCCACATCCCAGAGGATGATGCGGCCCCCGAGATCACCGGCCAACGCCATGAGCGTTCCGTCGCTGTTCCAGTCGATGTCATCGACCCCCCCTACTGGTCGGATCGATCGGATCACGCTCAGCTCGGGGAGGGCCTGGTGTACGGCATTCGTCGACTCGACGATCCTCTTGGCTTTGACGGCCTCCAGTGCCAGGAGCAGGCCACGCTCCGGCTCGGTGTCCAAGCTATTGGCCGCGGCAAAAGCCAGCTCGCGGGCCAGGGTGGTCTGTCTCTCCTCTTCGGCCTGCCGGAAGGCCACGAAGGCCAGTGCGGCCAGTACGACGGCCACCACCATCGCCCCGGCCAGGAGCAACGCCCGGCGTCTCAGGCGCCCGGCTGATTGGGCCTGCTCCTCGGCCCGGCGCCGTTCAGCGTCGGCCCGTTTCTCCTGCTCCGCCGCCAGGGCCCGCGCCGCCTCCAGCTCCCGCTGGCGCTGGGCCTCCCGTTCCGCCGCCTCCCGCTCCGCCAGCTCCCGTGAGGCGGATAGAAACTCCCGCTCCAGCGGGTTCAGCGCCTCCCCGTGCGCCTCGGCCCACTCCCCCGCCGCCGCCAATCGCGCGCCGCGGTACAGCTCCCCCTCCTCGCGGCCCAGGCGTTCCCACTCCCCGGCCGCCTCCGTCAGGTGGCGGTGCACCCGCAGCCCCTCCCGGTCCTCCTCCAGCCAGCCGCGCAAGGTGGGCCACTCCCGGATCAGGGCCTCGTGGGCCACCTCGACGCTATCCTCTCCCGTGGTGATCAAGCGCACATCGGCCAGCGTCTGCAGCAGGGCCTCCACCTCCGGCGCCTCTTGTTCAGAGCGTACCAGTTCCCCAGGCGCCACCCGGCGCCGGGTGTCCTGGGCCCCCTCCTCGCCCAGCTCGGTCAGCCGCAAAAAGATGCTGCGTGCCAGGGCCTGCTCCCCGGCGTCCAGCCCGCCATAGACCGTGTCCGCCGTCTGGGCGATGGCCCCCGCCACCCCGCCCGACGCCGCATAACCCGCCAGCGTCATCGTCCGCCCCCGACGGCGAGCGAACGTCTCCAGCAGGGCGTGGGATAGCAGGGGCAGGGCACCGGGCTCACCAGCCACGTCGTCGACCACCGTGTCGGCCAGGCCCGGTTCCAGGCGCAGGCCCACGACGGCCGCCGGCTGTTCGATGGCCTGCCGCAGCTCGGCCTCACCCATCGGTCCCACCAGGAGGCCGTCGCCCATGCGCGCCGCCAGCGCCGGGTACTCGGCGCAGCGGCCGTAGAAATCGGCCCGCACCGTGGGCACCACCACCGCCCGGCCCTCCTCCGCCTCAATGGCGTAGAGCAGCGCGTCTATGAATTGCCGCCGCTCGTCCTCGTCGCGGCACAGGGCAAAGACCTCTTCGAACTGGTCCACGACCAGCAGCAGCTTCACCTCGTCCGGCTCGTCGGCCAACGCCTGCCTGACTGCCAGGTGTAGCGCCTGGGGGTTTGCCTTCAGGTCTTCCAGTAACGAAGCCGGGGATATGCCGCGCAATAGTGAGACGCGGACCGCCAGCTCCTCCAGCGGGTGGGCGCCCGGGGTGAGGACCAGCATCTGCCACTCCCCGCTGCCGGGCAGGGCCCCGCCCCACACCGCCGGCAGCAGCCCGGCCCGCACCAGCGATGACTTGCCGCTGCCGGAGGGACCGACCACGACCAGGAACCGCGTCCCGGCCAGGCGGGCCGTCAGCTCGGCCACCAGCTCTTCGCGCCCGAAAAAGTACGCGGCATCATCCGCCTCAAAGGCGGCCAGTCCCTTGTAGGGGCACGGTAGGTCGGCCGGTGGTTCTTCGTCTATCTCTCCGGAGACGGTCAGCTCGGCGAGGGGTGCGCCTACCTGCTGGCGGTGCAGGATCAGGTTGGTCTTGACCAACTGCTGCCGCTGCAGGTCGAGCTGCTCCCGCTGCAGGGCCAGTTGTAGCGCCTGCCGCGCCCGCATCTCGGACAGCGTGTCGCGGACATCGACCAGCATCCAGCGGAACTCGTCGAACTGGGCTCCCAGGTCGGCCAGGCCGCGGGCCAGGGCCTCCTTGACCTCGTCGCTGGCGGCGGCCATGGCCGCTTCCACGCCGTGCACCGCCTGCAGCAAGCGGCTGGCGTCCGCCCGCAGGGCCAGCGCCGCCTCGCCGCCGGCCTGCCATTGGGCTTGCAGCTCGCCCTGGAGGAGAGCCTGAAGCTCGGGGGCTGGCAGGGGGTTGCCGGTCCGCAGCCGCTTGGCCACGCCGGCCACGAAACCGCGCAACGAGAGGGCGCCCATGTCCTCCAGGACGCCCAGGTTGCCCTCCAGGGCCCCCGATTTGGGGTCCAGCTCGCCCTGCAGGGCGGGCAGCAGGGTGGCCACCACCAGCGAGATGCCCATGGCTTGGGGCTCCAGGCCGGCCATCTGGGCGCCGCGCTCGTCGACGGCCTGTTGGATCGACTGGCCGGAGAGGGTGCGCGGCGGTGGGAACTGGTGCCAGGGGAGCTGGGGATGGTCCAACTGGTAGAGTTGTTGGGGCGCACTGACGTTCTTCAGCAGATGCTGGCCCAGGTCCAGCAGGGTGGCCCGGGGAGGCAGAGGCGAGACCTGGGTCACCTGCGGCGTGAGCAGCACCTGCCCACCCCAGGCAGCGGACATGACGCGGGCGGTGGTGTTGACGGGCGGCCCGAAGTAGTCTCCCTCGGGCGTGCCCGGTGAGGCGTGGAACTCGGCCTCGCCAGCGTGCAGCCCGGCGCGGATGCGCAGTTCGCCGATCTCACCCCACGGCTCGGCCGCAAAGCGCACCTGGGCATCCAGGGCGCAGGCCAGGGGCTGCCCAGCGGTCTGAAAGACCGCCGTGATCCCATCGCCGGTGTGCTTGGTGATGCGGCCGCCGCAGCCTTCCACCTGCTCGCGCAGGATCTCGTCGTGGCGGGCGATGACGCTGGTCATCGCCGCGGTGTGCTCTTCCCATAGCTTGGATGAGCCCTCGATGTCGGTGAAGAGAAAGACCAGCATCTCGACACTCCTTAATCGCCGCTGCGGAGCGCAGTGGTTGGATAGAGCTCCCGGCTAGCAGAAGCAAGGATAGCAGGTAGATGCAGCCTTGTACTGCGAAGCAGTGAACAGACAGTACCAGAAAATCGAGTCCCTGCTAGGCGATGGGACGTCTACCTATGTCATTGCCGGTACAAGGTTATTGTAGCACAGCAGTCGGGGGAAGTCAAACCTTCTGCGCCCTGGACAGCGACCTGTGCACGTGCATCGAGCTGGGGAGGGACCGCCTTGAACGGGCAGAGCTATCGTTTCCACAACCCCCAGCCTACCGTTAACTCACAGCCGTTGGCAACAATCGAGCCGTCAGTATCAAACCTTGTGCACTTGCTTGCAGGTTGCGTACCCCACTTTGAGAAGATGCTTTATGACAGCTCGCAGTTGGCGCGCATCTACCTGCACGCCTGGCAGGTCACCGGCAACGAGTTCTTCCGCACCATCACCGAAGAGATTCTCGACTACGTTGTGCGCGAGATGCTCGATCCTACCGGCGGCTTCTATTCTACCCAAGACGCCGACAGCGAGGGGGAAGAGGGCAAGTTCTTTGTCTGGACGCCGGACGAGATCCGCGAGGTTCTGGGCGAGGAAACGGATGCCTTCATTGTCGCCTACGGCGTCACCCGGCATGGCAACTTTGAGGGCAAGAATATCCTCGAATTTGTGGGCGATCTTGACCGGCGCCCTGCTCTGACCGAGGCGCGCCGCAAGCTGTTTGAAACCCGGGAGGAGCGAGTGCATCTGGGCCGCGACGAGAAGGTGTTGACTTCGTGGAATGGTCTGATGCTGGCTGCCTTTGCCGAAGCGGCGCGGACGCTAAATCGAGAGGATTATCAAGAAGTCGCAGAGGGCAATGCCGAATTCCTCCTGCGTGAGCTGAAGTTGGAGAATGGCCGCTTGCTGCGCTCCTGGAAGGACGGACGGACCAAGCTCAACGGCTACCTAGAGGACTACAGCTACCTCATCGAGGGGCTGCTGGAGCTGTACCAAACCACCTTCGACCCTCGCTGGTTCGTGGCGGCTCAGGAGCTGGCGGAGACGATGATCGAGCACTTCTCGGATTCCGAAGGCGTGTTTTATGATACGAGCGACGACCACGAAGCCCTCATCACTCGCCCCCGCGACCTGCAGGACAACGCGAAGCTATCGGCTCCTTCGATAGCCGCCATCAGGCAACGCAATGGCAGTCACCGCCCTGCTGAAGCTGCCCGGCTTCACCAACGACTTGCGTTATGTCGATATCGCGCACCAGGCGCTGGCCCAGATGCAGACCATGCTGGCCCAGTACCCGCTGCGCTTTGGCCAATGGCTGCAGGCGCTGTCCTATGCCCTTTCGAAGCCGCGGGAGGTTGCCATTGTCGGTGATCCCGGCTTCACCGACACGCAGGCCCTGCTGGAAGTCGTTCGCGAGCGGTACCAACCTTTTCAGGTGGTAGCCATGGGCTCACCTGGCTCGCGACCCCCTGCTGTCCCCCTTCTCAAGGATCGAGGACTGGTGGAGGGGCAAGCAGCAGCCTACGTGTGTCGTAGCTTTGCCTGCCAGGCACCTGTCACCGATGCAGAGGCGTTGAGGCTGAGCCTGGAGAAGCCCCTCTAGCGGTTCGCGACGGCGATCGTTCCGCCTCACCGCCGTCGATGTGCCCTTGAGCCCCGTTTGGATCACCGCGCAGCAAGAGCAACTGGACCACGTGAGCAGGAGTCTGGGCCAACTTTGCCCACAAGGTGGCCAGCAGGTGCCTGCCCTGGTCTCCCCTGGCCTCCCTAGCCAGCCGTCCCTGCTGGCTTGCGGCGAGCGCGTTGTTCACACGTTCTCGTACTTGTCCTTCTACCTCCCATTGGGCAAATCGCGTTTTCATCCACATGATGGTCTCCCCTCTCCTGGCTCGCAACTCGAGCGCCAGACACAAAGGTCTCACAGAATCCTTGCGTGTCGCCGCTCCTGATGCTACCCGCAGATCCGCCAGCGGAGCGGCGACACACTCGAGTTCCCAGTCTATCGCCCTGCTACCGCGAAACGTCGCAGCATCAAACCCAGGCCACCCAGAACACACAGTCCCCCCAGTGCCACGAGTATGCCATGGCCAGTGAACGCTTCGCCACCGGTCTCCGGCATCGTCTCAGGTTCCATGGCCGCCATGGCGGCCATGAGCTTGGCGGCAGACTCCTCTGTGAGAGTGGACGTCTGGCTGGTGATCAGCCCACCTTCCACAGTATAGACATCCGTTGTAACAAGTGGCGCGATACCTATCGCACGCGTCTCATCCGCCCATACCCTGGCAACGACGGTCACTGTGTCCCCCTCCACCTGGATGCTTTCGGGCTCGACCACAAAGTTCGACGCCGCAAGGCCTTCGATCCATTCATCGATTTGCTCTCGGCCAGTGATGACATCACCCCAGTCTGGAAAGGACACGACAGCGGCAGCGGCGTAGAGGGCCTTCAGCGCGTCGACATCGCCCGAGTTCCAGGCATCAAGTGCGGCATTGACCACTGCCTCTGGACCACTCCCCTGGGCATAGAGCGGCACAGGTAAGGCGAGCATCACCAACAGCACCATCAGTACGAATCTACTCCTTTTCATTTTACTCTCCTTTGCTTGATTGCTCGGCTTGTACTTCGTTTCGATGGCCATGGCCCTCAGATGGGATCATTGCTTCTTCGGGGTTGTTCACCTCCTTTCCAGCCGCCTGCTCTGCTGCCGTCCCATTCGCATCTCTCACCGTTTCTTCCATTCCTCCTGCCCGTGCGCGAAGATAGTCAAAGAGACCGTCGAGGGTGCCAAACCCCACGCGCTCTCCGCTGTGCGCATCTTCGAGAGATGTCCGACAGGCCAACCCACCACTACTTGCGGTCTGCCAGATACGCAATAGGTAAGAAGAGTAGCGACCTTGTGGCTCTGTCATTGCCGTTCCCGCTTGACCATCACGCTTGTGTCACTCCCCCACTTGTTGATCTGCTCTCAGTATAGCAGATGAGGGCAGCGCCTTTGTCGAGAGATCGTAGAGAAAACGCAGAGCTTGATTTTCCTCACCCCCTAGTGTATAATGTGATCATAGAGTATAGGCCTACTCACGATGAAGGTCGTCCGCAGACGTTTGACGGAGGAACGATGGCCAGCCTTTCTCTGTCTCTATTGGGCACTATCCAGATCGCGCTGAACGGGCAGCCAGTCAGTGGATTCAAGTCGGACAAGGTCCGGGCCTTGCTCGTCTATCTGGCTGTCGAAGCAGATCGATCCCATCGCCGCGAAGCGCTGGCAGCGTTGCTGTGGCCCGACATTCCGGACCGGGCAGCCCGTAACAACCTGCGCGATGCCCTTGCGAATCTCCGCCAGCTCATCGGTGACCACCAAGCGACACCGCCTTTCCTCCTGATCGAGCGTGGTACGATTCAGTTCAACTCGGCCAGCGATCACTGGCTCGATGTGGCGGCATTCCGCAAGTTGGCAGACACGGGTTGGGGGGATCAAGGTGTCCACCAGCGACTGGCCGAGGCCGTAGACCTCTACCACGGGGACTTTCTGGAAGCCTTCTCACTCAGAGATAGCCCGAGTTTTGACGATTGGTCCCTCCTTACGCGGGAACGGCTTCAGCGCCAGATTCTGCTGGCTCTGGGTCGGCTGGCACGGTACCACGAGGGTCAGGGCGAATACGGGCGCGCCTGCGACTATGCCTGGCGCCAGGTGGAGCTGGCCCCTTGGCAGGAAGTGGCCCACCGGCAGGTGATGCGCCTATTGGCGCTGAGAGGACAACGTGGCGCCGCCCTGGTCCAGTACGAGTCGTGCCGTCAGGCACTCGAAGACGAACTGGGTGTGGAGCCCGCGGAAGAGACGATCAGGCTGGTTGAGCAAATCCGAGATGGAACACTGGTCGATTCGGAGGATAGCCCTCTTGCCGCCACAGCCCACGACCGCCAGCCCAGGAAGGTAGGCGATTCTCCCTATAGGGGTCTGGCGGCTTTCCGCGAACAGGACAAGCCCTTCTTCTTCGGACGCGAGGGTTTTGTTCAGCGGCTGTACCACGCAGTACACCAACGCCCTCTGGTGACGGTCATTGTCGGTTCCTCTGGTTCGGGCAAGTCGTCAGTGGTCGCTGCTGGATTGCTGCCCCGCCTGCGCGAAGAGGGCAACTGGCTCATCGCTTCTTTCCGACCTGGCCGACAGCCCTTCGGCGCTTTGGCGAGTGCCCTGCTGCCCCTTCTCGAACGGGAACTGAGTGAGACTGACAGCCTGCTGGAGGCACAGAAACTGGCCCAGGCTCTCCGCGATGGGGACTTGGAGATGCACGAGGTAACCCAGCGTGTCCTCGACAAGGCAGTAGAGAGCAAGCGCTTGCTCCTGGTCGCCGACCAACTCGAAGAGCTGTATACGCTCTGTCCCGATCCGAACCTGCAGCGGCGGTTCATAGACAGCTTACTGGCGGCGTCCGAATCTGGCGCAAAGAAGGCTGGGCCATCTCTGGTGATCCTCCTCTCATTGCGTGCCGATTTCATGGGCCAAGCGCTTTCTCACCGTCCCTTTGCCGAACGTCTACAGGATGCGTCCCTGATGTTGGGCCCTATGACACGGGAAGAACTAAGGGCTGCCATCGAGAAACCGGCCCTGAAGCAGGGTGCCGCCTTTGAGGATGGCTTGGTCAACCGCATCCTGGATGATGTGGGCGACGAACCAGGCAACTTGCCCCTGCTGGAATTCGCTCTGACGCTGCTCTGGGAACGGGCCGAGTCAGGCTGGCTAACGCACAAGGCCTATGACGCCGTCGGCAAAGTGGACGGGGCACTGGCCCGCTACGCCGAGGAGGTTTATGCCGCTTTGGACGAGGGCCAACAGGAAGCGGCGCGACGGATCTTCCTGCAGTTGATCCGCCCCGGTCAGGGCACTGAGGACTCGCGCCGGGTGGCGACCCGCGCCGAGGTCGGAGAACAGAACTGGCCGCTGGCTCAGTACCTGGCTGATTGCCGGCTGGTCGTCACCGGCCTCGATAGCGCTGGTGCCCAGATCGTAGAGGTTGTTCACGAGGCCTTGATCGGCGGTTGGGATCGGCTGCAGAGCTGGATCGATTCCGACCGGGCCTTTCGAACCTGGCAGGAGGGATTGCGCACGGCGCAGCGCCAATGGGAGCTCAGCAATCGCGACGACGGGGCGCTCCTACGGGGCGCGCCTCTGGCCCAGGCTGAGAACCGCCTTGCCGAGCGAGGCACCGAACTCAGCCCGGCCGAAGAGGAGTTCATCCAAGCTAGCATTGCCCTCCGGGAGTCCCAGCAGGCCCGGCGCGACCGGCGGCGACGATGGACGCTGGTGGCGCTGGTAGGTGGGTTGGTGATCGCTGTCGTACTGGCCATCATGGCCGTTGGTGCGCGCGCCAGTGCTGAACACGAGGCGGCTGTCAATCATAGCCTGATGCTGGCCGCCAGTGCCCAGCAGGCCCAGGAGAACGGAGAAGTCGACCTGGCGCTTGCCCTGGCGCTGGAAGCGGTCAACATGGACCAGCCCCCAGCAGAATCCAGGCGCACACTATCGAGCATTGCACTAGGCCCAGGAACCCGCGCCGTAATCGCTGGCCACAGCGGCAGCGTCCGAGATGTTGCCCTCAGCCCGGATAGCAGGACCGCCCTATCCGGCAGTTGTGCTGAACTTGGCTCAGATGGCGCCTGTTCTCAGGGTGAGTTGATCCTGTGGGATCTAGAGACCGAGACTGAGCTGCGCCGCTTCCAAGGCCATACCGGCTGGGTCAACGCTGTCACCTTCAGCCCGGAGGGCGAAACCATCCTCTCCGGGTCAGGCGATGATACACTGATCCTGTGGGACGTGACCGCCGGAGTAGCCATCCGCCGCTTCGATGGGCACACGGATGCAGTGAACAGCGTTATCTTTGGCCCCGAAGGGCAGACTGCCCTGTCTGGCTCAGAGGACGCCACGCTGATCCTGTGGGATGTCACCACAGGAGAAGCCATCCGTCGCTTCAAGGGCCACACAGGCGCAGTCAACAGTGTAGCCCTTAGCGCGGATGGTCAGACCGCTCTCTCCAGTTCGGATGATACCGCCCTGATCCTTTGGGATGTGTCGACCGGCAAGGAGCTTCGCCGCTTCGAAGGACACGCATCTGAGACAAGGGACGCGGTGTTCAATCTTGATGGACGCACGATACTGTCCACCGGCGACCACAAATTCCGTATGTGGGATCTTGAAACGGGCGAGGAACTCCGGCAGCAAGCCTTTGGCAGTACACCAACATGGCTCACGCTCACTCCGGACGGGCGTACCGCGCTGATTGGCGGCATTGGCCTCGATTTGCGCCTTTGGGACATCGAGCACTGGCAGGAGATCCAGACTTTGCTGGGCGCTCGCCAGGCCGAGCTTGTACAGATTACGTCGGCTGCAACAAGCCCTGACGGACTCCTGGCTCTCTCCGGAGCGACCGACGGCAGCTTGAGGCTATGGAACCTCGAAGGCCAAGCCAAACTCCGCCGCTTCCCAATAGATGGTACGCCACTTGCTGCCGTAGCGGTCAGTCCCGACGGAAGTCGCCTTCTCACGGGCGACATGGCCGATGTCACGGCGCTGTGGGATGTCGAAGGAGGCAAGATCATCCGTCGTCTGGAAGGTCACGAGGTCGCGGTCTCTCCGAATTCGGTGGCTTTCAGCCCAGATGACAAATATGCGCTCGTCGGGTCTGGCGATGCCTTTGGCTGCACCGACGCCAGAAGTCTGGTATTGTGGGACCTAGAAACCGCCCAGCAAGTCCGCCGCTTCGAGGGACATAGATCGATTGTCAGGAGTGCGGCCTTGAGCCCCGATGGTCGTATGGCGCTCAGCGGTTCTCAGGGAGAGGAAGGAAATGACTTGATTCTCTGGGATGTGGCGACCGGCGAGCAAATTCGCCGCTTTGATACTGACGATGACATAGCGAGTATCGTGTTCAGCGCCGATGGAAGCCGCGCTCTCACCGGATCTGTCTTTTCCTCCAACCTGACTCTTTGGGACGTGGAGACCGGTCTCCAGATCCGACGCTTCGAAGGTCCCGTAGACCTGGTATTCGACGTCGCCTTTGGCCCAGATGAGCATACTGTCCTCTCCGCCTCAGGTGATGGCAGCCTGACCCTCTGGAATGCTGAAACGGCCGAGATCATTCGCCGTTACCTGGGGCATGATGGTTGGGTATGGAGTCTCGACGTCAGCCCTGATGGGCGCTACCTGATTTCGAGTTCAGAGGATGGTGTGATCATCCTGTGGGATTTCGAGACGGGTGAGGAAGTGAGGCGCTTCAAAGGTCACACGGCCTTGGTGCCTGGCGTGGTTTTCGGTCCCAATGGCCAGACCGCATTCTCGGTCTCTCTCGACGGCGCGCTCATCGAGTGGCAGATCGCCGATCTGCCGCTGGATGAGCTGCTGGACTGGATCGGCGCTAACCGCTACGTGCGCGACCTGACCTGCGAGGAGCGGGTGCAGTATCGCGTTGAACCATACTGCAAGGAGACGATGACTCGCTAGACCTCCTGCGGCCCGCACTGAGGGCGAGGGTCACATGGCTGTACAAGGCCTCTCAAAGCCGCCCGTGCCATCAGTGCCACCCATGTGGTTTGTGCATTGCGTGCCCCACTTTGAGCGCATGCTGTATGACAATGCACAACTGGCCCGCGCCTATCTCTATGCCTGGCAGGTGACGGGCAACAAGTTCTTTCGCACCATCGCGGAGGAACTACGCCATTCGCGAGATGACGGACCCTGATGGTGGATTGTATTCCACACAGGACGCCGACAGTGAAGGCGAGGAGAGCAAGTTCTTTGTCTGGACGGCTGCCGAGATCCGCGACGTGCTGGATCACAAAGCGGATGCGTTCACGACTACCTACGGCGTCACCCGCCACGGCAACGCTTCGACAGGCTCAGCGCATGGCTTCGAAGGCAAGAACATCCTGGAATTCGTTGGCGGCATCGACCAACGCCCTACCCTGGCGGAAGCCCGCCGCAAACTGCTCGAGGCACGCGAGAAGCGCGTGCATCCCGACCGCGATCGGAAGGTGCTTACCTCGAATTCGCCTTCCAGGCTCCGGTCACAGAGCCCGAGGCGCTGCGGGCACAGTTATCGCTTGGCTGACACGCGTGCCACGTTGGCAGAACGGTGCTACATGCCCTATCTGCCCCAAGCACCTACAGCCGTACTCTGTTGACTACCTCCGTTCTACACAGCGACGCTAGGGCTTCACGAACTCGTACCCCAGGCCCCGCAACAGGCCAGCGATGACGGCATCCCCTTCGTCGGCGACGTGCACCCCATCGCCGGTGCCGGCGAGCCCTGGGAGACTGGGATCGGCATCCGGGCCATCGTATAGCGCATACAGATCCAGCACGGGAATGCCCCATTCTGCGCAGGACCGGGCCATGTGCTCGTACAGGGCGACCACGTAGGAGTTGTACACCTCGACGTCCTCCGGCTGATCTTGGTAGACGCGAGCGTAATATTCGAGAACCCCGGGAATGATGGGCCGGATAAGGGTTTCGCGCGGGTCGGCGAGCGACGAGATCTCGGCCAGCAGGGCATCCCAGTTCGCCTGCGATTCCTCAAGCTGCTGGCGCAGGCAGTCCTGGTTGTCCGCGCCGCCGCACTCGCCACCAAAGAATCGCTTCTCCATGCGGGGCAGGTCACCGCCTCCCACAGAAGTGAGAACGATTTCGGCCTCCTGGAGCGGTTCCCGGTACCAGGGGTACTTTTGCACGTTCGTGAGCAGGGATTTGGTTGATTCGCCCCCTACGGCAGGGTTCTCGATCTCGACCTCGACACCCAGGTCCTCCTCGATGAGGGCTGCGTACGCTTCCGGCAAGACACTGTAGTCGTCGTCTACCAGGCTATCACCCAGCACCACCATGTCCCAGGTCGTGTCGCCGCTTTCGGCGACGGCAGTGGCCGCGTTCTGAGCGAAACGCACGGCAGTTGGCTCGGGAGAGCCGGCGAATACTGTCTTTGGAGTAGCTGTCACCGCTGGTTCCTGCAGGGTAGCCACCTCAGTTGGCTTCGCTTGGCTGCCGCCGCACGCTGTGGCGGCCAGGGCAACCACAAGGCCAGTTGCGAGGATCCGCCAGACCAGCCCTGTCCATCTCCGGCATGTCACAGACAACCTCTGCATCGCACAGCTCCTTCTCTGTCTCTCTGATCTTCGGCCCAGGTACAGGCTGTTCCCCTTCTCACATGCACTGTCGTTCGCCTCTCTACTGGCTTCCGTTTCTCCGCCAGCATCTTCGCCAGTCTCTCGACGCAAGAAGTTGACCAGGACTGGCCCAATCTCAATCGGGCCCAAGATCTCGGCGTATTCGGTTGGGGGTTGGTCGGTGGTGTTCGTGAAGCAGCTCAGGAACAGCGGGCCCTCGGACAGCACGACCGTCCTCTCTTGGGTAGTGCCCTGTGCCGCCTTAATGAACCCGTGATCATGCGCCCAGAACGGAAACCTGATCTCCTGTTGGGCAGCAACCAGCTCCTCAATCGTGTGGCCCTCGTCCATCGTCAGCGTCTGCACGCCATACAACTCATGAGCCGCTTAGCCTGCCGCCCTCATCGCTGCAAACGCCATTGGATCGTGTGCACAGAACGTCTTGACCTCTCGCCCTTTTCCCCGCCTCAGTGCTCGGAGCTTCTCTATCGCCGATAGTGGGAACACAGCCCGCTCAAACGCACTTGCCCATTTCGGGAATAGGCTTCGTGGATTCTCCGCATCGATCTGCATATCTCGCACATACGCGTCGCCGCAATGCATAATCCACCTTTCCCCCACCTCCACTGCCACTCCGCAGTGTCCAGACGTGTGCCCAATAAGCGGAACCAGCACCAGACGCCCAGATTCTATCCCCCTCACCTCCGCGCAAGGCAACCCGAACCCTTCTTCTCCTTCAAGTTCATATTGTACCCACCTTGGCTCGTGCGCCCAATGCACGGCATCATAGCCAAACCAGTTTAACAGCCCTTTCTGTCGCTGTTGTGTCGCAGCCTGATACTCCGCTGCAAACACATGCACCTTTGCCCAAGGGAAATCGGGCAACCCGCCGCATTAAAGTTCCCTAGTGACCTTTCACAGAACCGACCTCGGCCTTTTCCCCGCTTCAGCCCAGTCCGTGACTGGGCGGTTTCTGCTGGTTCCAGCAAGTTCTGGCGCCAGTCACGGACTGGCGCCGAGCATCGCAAAAGGCCAGATCAGTGGTGTGAAACAGCACTAGCGCCCGGTGACGCGAAGGGGCTCACCGCGAACAGGCCAGCGGGGCAGGTTCCCCGCTGGCCTGTTACGTGTATCACCGCCGGACACACTACCGGCTCCCCCTCGCGGGTGACCGAACCAGCGCTTTGTGGTATAATGGGCAGTGCAAGGAGGGATGGACAATGAGACGTCGAGGATCCAAATGGGTGGTTCCAACCCTCGCGGCCGGGATGGCCAAAGGAGCTGGAAGCGGCCGGCCTCTCGGAGATCTTTGAATTCCTGTAGATGGCGTTCGTTGGCAGGACGAAAGGGTGCATGGGTGCAAATCACTGAACTTGTCAACCGCTACCAGGCCGGGGAACGGAGCTTCGAGGGCGTCAGCCTGGCCGGAGCCAACCTGAGGGGCGTGGACCTGAGCGACATTGTCTTGCGGGGCGCGGACCTCCGCTTCACCAATCTGCGCGAGGCCAACCTGCGCGGCGCCGACCTGAGCGAGGCCAATCTCTACGAGGCCAATCTGCAGGATGCCGATCTGCGCCAAGCCAACCTGAGTCGGGCCGTTCTCTGGCTGGCCGACCCGTTGAACGCCCATCTGGAGGGGGCCAACCTGAAGGACGCCAAGGTGGCTGGCGCTCAATTGGCGCGGGCTGCCTCCCTTGCCGGCGCAACCCTGCCCGACGGCACGGTGCACGCATGACGGAGGCGCGCCATGCCCCCTGACGACGCCTGGTCGCTGATCCCCTGGCTGGCTGACCCCAACGCCCTGCTGCTGGTCCTGTTTGTGGTGGTGGCCGTGTTGGCCGGTGCCTATTTCACCCTGAAGCGTCCCGCCACCACCCCGCGGACCCCGCCATGGGCCGAGGGCTTGCAGTACTGTGCCCGGTGTGCCCACCGGGATGGGGATCAATGCGAGCACCCGGACAGCCCCGTCTATGCCCAGGACTGCCTCCCGGTGTGCACCGGTGCGCAACGGTGCGAGTTCCGGGCATTCAGGTGAGATAGCCATGAGCACCGCAGAGCGCCAGGCAGCCCAGGTGCTGCACGGTGTCAGGACCCTGCCGAACTTTTTTCTCCAGCCGATCCGCCTCTTTCGCACCTACGATCGCGCCAACCTGAGGCCCGACATCGTGGCGGGCCTGACGGTGGCCGTCATCCTGCTGCCGCAGGCCATGGCCTACGCCCTCATCGCCGATCTGCCTCCCCAGGTAGGGCTCTATGCCGCCATCGTGGCCGCCATCGTCGGCGCGCTGTGGGGGTCCTCCCAGCACCTGCACACCGGGCCGACGAACGCCATCTCGCTCCTGATCCTGGCGACGCTCTTCACCCTGGCCACGCCCGGCACCGCCGACTATGTGCTGCTGGCGGGGCTCATGGCCATCATGGTGGGCATCATCCAGTTGGCGATGGGCGTGGCACGGCTGGGCGCCCTGGTCAACTTTGTCTCCCACTCGGTCATCGTCGGCTTTTCGGCTGGCGCTGGCGTCCTGATCGCCGCCCAGCAGCTACGCCACCTGCTCGGCCTCGAGTTCTCCAGCCACAACCTGGTCGAGGCCCTAGAGGGTGTCGTCGTCAACCTGCCGTCGACCCACCTGGCCAGCATGGCCCTGGGCGTGGGCACCATGGTGCTCATCGTGGCCCTGCGGCTGATCAACCCCAAGCTGCCGGGACCGCTCATCGCCATCGTGACCGCCGCCGCCGTCGTCGGCCTGCTGGGGCTGGATCAGGAGGGCGTGGTCGTCGTCGGGGAACTGCCCCGCGGTTTGCCCCCTTTGACCAATCTGCCGGCGCTCAACCTGAGGCTGGTGGGACAACTGGCGCCGGGCGCCCTGGCCGTGGCGGCCATCGGCCTGGTGGAAGCCATGTCCATTGCCCGCTCCATCGCCAGCCAGTCGCGCCAGCGCCTGGACAGCAACCAGGAATTCGTGGGGCAGGGCCTATCCAACGTGGCTGCGGGCATCCTGTCGGGCTACCCGGTGTCCGGTTCGTTCACCCGGTCAGCGGTGAACTTTGATGCCGGCGCCCGGACGCGGTTGGCCAGCGCCTTTTCCGGTCTGTTCGTGCTGGTGGCCATGCTCGTCTTTGGCCCCCTGGCCGCCTACGTGCCCCGCACCGCCCTGGCCGGGGTGTTGATCCTGACGGCCTACAGCATGATCGACCGCCGGGAGATCGCACGCATCTGGCGCGGTGCCCGTGCCGACGCCTTTATCATGGTGGTCACCTTCCTGGGCACCCTGTTCCTGCCCCTCGAGTTCGCCGTGCTGGCCGGCATCCTGATCTCCTTTGCCATGTACATTATGACAACCAGCGTGCCCAAGGTGATCCCGGTGCTGCCCGATAAGAACTATCGCCACTTCACCCGCCAGGCCGACGGGGCGCCCTGTCCCCAACTGGCCATCCTGGACATCCACGGCGACCTGTACTTTGGGGCGGTCAGCCACATCGAGACGGCGGTCACCAAGCACCTGGCTGCCAACCCCGAACAGCGTTTCCTGCTGCTGCGCATGCACAGTGTCGACCACTGCGACTTTAGTGGCATCCACGCCCTGGAGGCGATCGCCGATGCCTGCCGGGAGCACGGCGGCGACATGTTCCTGGTGCGGGTCCAGGAACCGGTTCGCCAATTGATGGAGGGGACCGGCCTGTCCGAGCAACTGGGGATAGACCACCTCTTGGCCGACGATCACGCCATCTCTTATCTATTTCATAACATCATCGATCCGGCCATCTGCATCTACGAGTGCGACGTGCGGGTGTTCCGGGAGTGCCAGAACCTGCCCAAGCGGACCTTCCCGGACCTGATCACCTGCCGGACCGACATGCCTGCCGGGCAGGTGGAGACCATACCGCCGAAGGTGCTATGGGGCCAGATCTGTGACGGCACCGCACCGCTGATCGTCGATGTGCGCGAGCCCCGCGAATTTCGCCGGGGATGCGTCCCCCAGGCCCGCTCGCTACCCCTGCCCTACCTGCTGGCGGGCGAGATGGAACTGCCCCGGGAGCAGCCGGTTGTCCTGGTCTGCCAGAGCGGGCGTCGCAGCAGGCGGGCGGCCTGCACCCTGGGCGAACGCGGTTATGACAACTTGGCCATCCTCGAGGGCGGGATGCGCGCCTGGGAGGCGGCCGGGCTGCTGGAGGGCGTCGAAGGTCCCGTCAGGCCCTGACAGAGGGAGGAAAAGGACGATGGTAGCAGAACACCCACCGCGTAACCTGGGCCTGGACCTGGTGCGGGCCACGGAGGCAGCAGCCCTGGCCGCCGGCCGCTGGATGGGCCGGGGCCTGGTCGAGGAGGCAGACGATGCGGCGGCCCTGGCCATGTACCAGGCCTTGAACACCCTGGACATGGCGGGTCGCATCGTCATCGGCGAGGAGGGCAAGCTGGGCAGGCACTCGCCCCTCGACAGCGGCCAACAGGTGGGCACCGGCGACGGTCCCGAGATGGACGTGGTCGTGGATCCCATCGAGGGCCGCAAGCTGCTGGCCCGGGGACATCCCGATGCCATAGCCGTAGCTGGCATCGCACCCCGCGGTGCGATGTGGGCGCCCCAGCCGGCTGTCTATATGGAAAAAGTCGTCGTCTGCCGCGAGGTGGCCGGTGCCCTGGTACCGCAGTGCATGGACGCCCCGGCCGCCTGGACGGTGGCCCTGGTGGCCCGCTTGAAGAAGAAGCAGGTGCGCGACCTGGTGGTATTCGTCCTGGACCGGCCCCGCCACCAGGATCTGATCGAGGAGGTGCGCACCGCCGGCGCGCGGGTCATGCTGCGTTCCGAAGGAGACGTGGTTGGTGCCCTGCAGGCGGCCACGCCTGACAGCGGCGTGGACCTGCTCATGGGCGTGGGGGGCGTGTCGGAGGGCGTGATCGCAGCCTGTGCCATCAAGGCCCTGGGCGGCGGCATGCTGGGCCGCCTGGCACCCCAGAGCGACGAGGAGCGGGCCGCGATCGAGGCCGCCGGGCTGGACCTGCAGCAGATCCTGACCTGCGACGAACTTGTCACCTGCCCCCAGATCTTTTTCGCGGCGACGGGCATCACCAATGGATCGCTGCTGTCGGGGGTCCGCTACGGGGGCAGCAGGGCCGTCACCGAGTCGCTGCTGCTCCGTTGCGAAACGGGCACGCGCCGCACCATGCACGCCGAGCATGTGGTGGAGTAGTACTACAGCGCAATGTTGTACCTACCTGAAATGGGGTAGGGTGAGCTCAGCCAGGCAGGAAGCATCCGGCT
>Ga0180438_10002954_pt1 | contig 26560 bp, 24 predicted proteins | sample SS_ome_12_FD_132455 | JGI IMG/M metagenome (GOLD analysis project Ga0180438, IMG submission 132455) | Hypersaline lake sediment archaeal communities from the Salton Sea, California, USA - SS_3_D_2 metaG | ecosystem: Environmental > Aquatic > Non-marine Saline and Alkaline > Hypersaline >... | reverse complement strand
CCAAATCCTCGATTTGGCCAAATCGGGGATTTGGCAATCCCCTCGGAGCAAAGCTGACTATAGGCTCTTTTCCGCCTTGGTGTACTAGCATTTAGATGCAATTGGGTCTAGTACTGGTGTGGCGGTCTTGATCAGAGAAAGGCTCAATTCCCGTGTATGATCTGTTGATTACTGGAGGACGTATACTCGATGGGGCTGGAAGCCCCTGGTACTGGGCCGATGTTGCCGTGCAGGATGACCAAATCGTACACGTGGGAAGGCTGGCCGGCGCTGCGACAAGACGTATCATCAAGGCTGATGGCCGTGTTGTATGCCCCGGCTTCATTGACATCCACACCCATTCCGATTTGCAGCCGTTGGTCACCCCACTCCAGGAGTGCAAGATTCATCAAGGAGTGACCACCGAAGTTGTTGGTCACGACGGCCTCGGCCTGGCTCCCGTCACGCCCCACACAGCCGCCGTCTTGCGCGAGCAATTGGCTGGTTTGAATGGATGTCCCGATGTCGAGTGGGATTGGAACACGATTACGTGCTACCTGGACCGCTTTGACCATCGCGTGGCCGTGAATATCGTTATGCTGGTGCCCCACGGCACGGTTCGTTTGGCGGTGATGGGGATGGAAAACCGGGCTCCAACCCGTGACGAAATGAGCCAAATGAAGCATCTGATCAACCAGGGGATGCGTGAAGGTGCCGTCGGTCTGTCTACCGGGTTGACCTATGCGCCGGCAATGTACGCCAGCGATGACGAGATGGTGGAACTGTGCAAGGTTTTATCTCCCTATAATGGGTTCTACTGTCCTCACCATCGTAGCTATGGGGTGGGCGCTCTCGAAGCTTACCGGGATTCGATTGAAATTGGCCGCCGAGCTGGTGTCCCCGTCCATTTGACCCATTGCCACCTGGGATTCCCTGTCAATAGAGAACGGGCACCTGAATTACTGGCAGAAATCGATCAAGCCCGCGCTCAAGGGGTCGAGGTGACCCTGGATGCCTATCCTTACCTGGCTGGCAGCACCTATCTCTATGCTTTCCTGCCTGGCTGGATGCACGAAGGCGGCCCAGACTCCACCATTGCCCGCTTGAAATCACCCGACACACACGACCGTCTGCGTCACGAAATGGAAGTCAGTGGCTCCGATGGTTTCAGTGGGGTGCCAATGGGTTGGGAAATGGTCCAGATCAGTGGCATTATGGGAGATCACGACCCGGCGCTGGTTGGCACGTACTTGCCCGACGCTGCGGCCAGGGACGGTCAAACGCCGTACGACTTCTTTGTTGACCTGTTGATCGAGACTCGGTTGAGTGTTTCTTGCCTGGTCCACATCGGCAACGAAGAGAACGTCCAGGCCATCTTGCAGCACCCGACCCACATGGTGGGCAGCGATGGCATCCTGATAGGCGAGCGCCCTCATCCCCGAGGCTGGGGCACTCATGTCAGGTTTCTGTCTCACTACGTGCGTGATTTGGGTCTGCTAAGTTGGGAAGAAGGCGTTCGCAGGGTGACGTCGGCTCCGGCGCGCCGCATTGGATGTATGGATCGTGGCCTCCTACGACCTGGCTTCAAGGCGGATATGGTGGTCTTTGACCCCCTTAGCTTGCACGACACGGCTACCTACGAGAATCCCCGCCGATATCCAGAAGGCATTTCATTTGTTGCCGTAAACGGGACATTGGTCATCGAAGAGGGGGAACCAACCGGGGCCACGCCAGGTTGGGCCTTGCGAGAGCCTTACGGGCGAAAACCAGAGCGCATTGAGGGAGACCTGAAGAAACACTGGAGCCAGTAATGGAAAACAAGGTCCGCACATTGACTGGTGATGTCGCTCCTGAGTCTCTGGGGCGCACGCTCATCCACGAGCACTTGTGTGTTGACTGGGGCGAGATGCTGGGTCGCCCGAAAGTGCTCAATTTTGATTACGATGACATGGTGGACCGCATGACCGCCGAGATGCAAGAACTCCACCAGGCTGGTATCGGGGCTATGGTTGAATGTACCCCGATTGGATGTGGGCGCTACGTCGATCTGTTCAAAGACGTCGCCAGACGCAGCCCGGTCAAGATTATCGCCTGCACCGGCTTCTTCCACGAGTCCTGGTGTCCCATACATCCCATTGGGCAAGCCCTGGATATTGATGCCCTGACCGATCTCTTCATCCGCGAACTCACCGAAGGTATGGGCGACACCTTGATCAAAGCCGGAATCATAAAATGTGCCACGGGTGAAGGGCGTATCTCCCCCAAGGAGGAGCAACTTTTGCGCGCCTCGGCCAGGGCGCACAAAGCCACCGGTTTTCCCATCATTACCCACACCACCAACAGCATGGGATTAGAGCAACTCGACATTTTTGAGAGTGAGGGCGTCTCACCCGATGAAGTGATCGTTTGTCACATCGGGTTTGAGGATGACCCGCTGGATTACTCGGAGCGCATGCTCAGGCGGGGGGCCAACGTCAGCTTTGACCGGATTGGCATGCATGGTTTCTACGACGATGAGCATTGGATTCAAATCGTGGGAAACGCGGTTCGTAAGGGATACGTCGATCAGATCATGCTAAGCCACGACGCGGCTGTCTTTGTTTATGGCCTGGAAGAGACCTCTGGCGAGAATGTGTTTGATGACTATGCCTATATTCCCCGTGTGTTCTTGCCCAAGCTGCAACAAGAGGCTGGTGTAACCGACGAACAGGTGAGCATCATCATGGAGAGCAACCCACAGCGCGTCTTAGCTTTTGGTATGTAGTTCGGTCGAAGTAATCCAAATAGTAGGAAGAGGACAGGGTCTTGCGCCTCAAGGTAGGCTATAGCCGTGAGGAGTTCTGGGTTGAATTTCCTGAGGATGTACCAGTAAATGTCACTCAGGCGCTCCAATCTGTGAAGGAAAAACGCCCTGGTGTTTATCAACGCTGGTGTAATGACGAAGGCCAACTACGCACCTCTCTGGCTGTGTTCGTCAACCGCGAAAACGTGCGCTATCGAAGAGGTCTGGAGACCGAGCTAAATGACGGCGATGAGGTGTACGTCATACCTTTGGCCGCTGGAGGCTAGGCGGCGTGGGGCCACGGAGAGTAGGGCCGGTTTCCATACCGGCCACAAGATGGCGCGCCAAATAACGGCGGGTAAGAAACCCGCCCTACTTACCCACCACGGTCAAATTTAAAGCAACCAACCAGTTGATGGTTCGTCGATGTTATCAAAAACTAGTGAAGAGCAAGGAGGTAGAATATGGCTCGCGGTTACATGGGTAAGCTTCTTAATGTCAACCTCACAACGGGGAGCATTGAAGAAGAGTCTCTCGATGAGGCGCTTTGCCGGGATTACATTGGAGGCTATGGTTTGGGGGCGAGGCTTCTTTACGACCGCATACCGGTCGGCGCTGATCCTCTGGGGCCTGAGAACATTCTGGCTTTGTTGACAGGCCCTCTGACGGGCACACCGGCCGTCATCGGTTCGCGCTTCGTGGCTATGGCCAAGTCACCCAAGACGTCCGGCGGCATTGGTGATGCGAACTGTGGCGGCTATTGGGGACCCCATCTCAAATTCGCCGGGTTCGATGGCGTCATGTTTGAAGGTATCGCCTCTAATCCAGTCTACTTGCTCATAGATGAGGGCAAGGCGCAGTTGCTGGACGCCAGCGACCTTTGGGGAATGGCTGTTTCCCCTCTGGAGGACGTCCTTAAGGAACGTCACGGCAAGGGGGTCGAGATATGCTCGATCGGTCCGGCAGGGGAGATGATGGCCTTGACGGCCGCCATCATGAACGACAAGGAACGCGCGGCGGGTCGCTCCGGGTTGGCCGCGGTGATGGGTTCCAAGAAGCTCAAGGCCGTCGTGGTCAAGGGTAAGATGAAAGTGCCCTTGCACGACGAGAACGGGATACGCGCACTGCGCAAGAGTCTGCTCAAAGAGGCCGCCGGCTTCTATGACATTCTTCACGACGAGGGCACGGCTGGTATTACCCAAGATAGCGCCCTGAGCGGCGATTCGCCGGTTAAGAACTGGGACGGCGCGGGTACGGTAGATTTTCCCTCCGAGCGCGCGGCAAAGATCACTGGTTCGGCTATCGTTGAGTTGGAAGGATATAAACCCTATGCCTGCTGGGGATGCCCCATCGCCTGTGGGGGGAAGATGAAGCAAACCGATGGCGAATATGCTCTGGAGCTAAACGACGGGGTCGGTCACAAGCCGGAGTACGAAACTCTGTCTATGTTCGGCACCAACCTCTTGAACGATGACCTGGACTCTATCGTTAAGCTCAACGAAATCTGCAATAACCTGGGACTGGATACGATTTCGGTCGGAGCGACCATCGGTTACGTCATCGAGTGCTACGAGAATGGCTTGCTCAGCAAGGAAGACACCGATGGTCTGGAGATGACCTGGGGGAACGCCGAATCAATCGTGGCCTTGACTGAGAAGATCGGCAGGCGTGAGGGCTTTGGCGATGTCTTGGCCGACGGCATCCGGGTTGCCTGGGAGAAATTGGGCCGAATTGGTACCGAGTATGCAGTCCACGTCGATGGTGAGGAAGTTCCCGCCCACGATCCGAAGTTCACGCCCGGGCTGGCAACGACCTATTTATTGGCTCCTACCCCGGGGCGCCATACCCAAGGCGGGGAACTGCTTGGGCCAGTTGGTTTGGAATTGCCTGAGAGGGACAAGTACCAGTACTCTGGCTGGGCTGAGACGCACCACAAGCTCGTAACAGTCATGGAGGTATGCAACGCCGCGGGTCTGTGTATGTTCGGCTACCTGAGTTATCCGATCCAGGCCATCCCAGAACAGCTTAGCGCTGTCACCGGCTGGGGATATGACATGGACGAAATGTTCAAGACGGGTACGCGCATCTTCACCATGCGCCATATGTTCAACCTGCGTGAAGGGATCAACCCCTTGAAGCGCAACGTGCCAGGCCGGATGATTGGCGCCCCGCCCCTCACCGAAGGCAATGTCAAGGATGTGACTGTAGATTACCAGACCCTGGCCAGGGAGTTCCTCGAGTTCTTGGACTGGGATACGAACACCACCGCTCCCAGTGAGGAGAGCCTGCAGGAGCTCGGCATGGAATTCTTGATAGCGAGGGATTGAATGGAAATTAACCTGAGTGGAAAGAAAGCGATCGTAGCCGGAGGTGGAGGCGCAATTGGCTTCGCCATCGCGCAGGGACTGAGCGAGGCCGGTGCGGCGGTCACAGTTTTTGACCTCACCCTTGAAAGATTGGAAGGACAGTCCCAGGTGGTAGGCAGGTTGGTCGATCTCACGTCCGTCGAATCAATTCGCGAGGCAGTAGACGATGTCGGGGGCTCTGACGGAATCGACGTGATGGTCAATTCTGCCGGGATCAACCCGGTGATTTCCGTCGCGGATATGACGGAGACAGACTGGGACCGGGTGCTCTCGGTCAACCTGAAGAGCTGCTTCTTTCTGACCCAGGCTGTTCAGCCACATATGCGTTTGAGAGGCGGCGGTTCCATTGTCTTGGTCTCAAGCTGCTCGGCTGCGCTTGGTTTTCCCGGCCTGTCCGCTTACGGAGCCTCAAAAGCCGGGGTTGAGGGCCTGGTCCGTGGGCTTGCCTGCGACCTGGCCCCGGACAGTATAAGAGTTAACGCTATCGCTCCGGGTACGACCAAGACGCCAATGACGCGCGGTCTTTGGGAGGATGCGGCGAAGCGCGCGGCACATGAGGCGACCATCCCGTTGAAGCGTTTGGGCGCCGTTAACGATAACGCGATGACTGTCCTCTTCCTGGCCTGCGATCTCTCTTCCTATATTACGGGCGCCGTCATCCCAGTCGACGGTGGGCTCACCGCGATGCAGCAGGACTTCATAGACCTGACAATGAGGGGGTGGACGTGAACGCAGGCAAACTCAGCGGCAAAGTTGCCATCGTAACTGGTTCCACGAGCGGCATGGGAAAGGGTATCGCCGAACGCTTTGCAAAGGAAGGTGCCGCGGTAGTCGTGAACGGTCGCAACGAAGCGCCTGGAAGCGAAGTGGTCGCTGGCATATGTGACGCGGGAGGACGCGCTGTCTTTGTGAGGGCTGACGTCAGCGAGTTCGAGGGCAATCAGCTCCTTGTGAACACGGCAATCGAAGCATTTGGCGGCCTCGACATTGTTGTTCCAAATGCAGGCGAGCTTGGCATCGGCAGCGTCACCGAGCTATCAGTCGACATGTGGCACAAGACGGTTGACACCAACCTAAGTGCAGCTTTCTACCTAATCAAGCTCGGCATCCCAGAGATGCAGAAGCGGGGGAGTGGTGTCATCCTTGTAAACGGGTCAGTAGCGGCCTGGAAGGAGTTCCCTAATCACCCCGCCTATTGCGCCAGCAAGACGGCGCTGGTTGCTCTCGTGAAGCAAGTTGCTCTCGACTACGGCCCGACGATCAGGGCCAACATCCTTTGTCCCGGCCAAGTTGATACACCGTTGCTCTGGGAGTCCACCAAGGCGTTTCCTAACCCCGAAGAAATCGTTGCCCAGGTGGTCGAGGAGCATCTTGTCATGAAACGCCTCGGCACGCCGCAGGACATCGCCAACGCGGCGCTCTTCCTCGCATCTGACGACGCCTCGTGGATCACGGGCGCTACCCTTGTCGTCGACGGCGGACGGCTGCTCGGCGGATAAGTTGAGGCTGGAAACAGACCCAACGGGGGAGATAGACTATGAAGTACAAAGCCAAAGTTCTTGAACACGTTGAAGTACGACATGATTTTGCGGTTGATTTCCTGCGCCAGATGGTCAACTTCGACAGCTCCACGATTGACCACGGATTCGGTGGGCGGGAGCAGGCGATCCAGGAATGGTTGGCCGAGCATCTGGGGGAATGGGGCTTTGAGACACATCTCTTCGAGCCTGACAACGCTAAGATGGAGAGTTACCCGGACTTCAGCCGGGGGCATGATTACACCAATCGCCCCAACCTGGTGGCTACTTTGAAGGGCACGGGGGGTGGGCGCTCGCTGATACTGAACGGCCACGTGGACACCATGCCCCCCGGCGATGAAGAGAAGTGGACCTACGACCCCTGGAGTGGGCAGATTGATGGCGAGGAAATGGTTGGTCTTGGCGCCTGCGATATGAAGGCCGGCGTAGCTGCCATGATCCTGGCTGTCCGCTTTCTAAAAGAGGCTGGCCTGGAACTCAAAGGAGACGTGATGGTTCAAAGCGTGGTGGACGAGGAAGGCGGCGGCAACGGCACATTGGCCTGCGTGGTCGAAGGCTATACGGCCGATGCTGCCATCGTAACCGAGCCAACCCGTCTGCACATCCAGCCAGCCACGCGGGGGGTGCTCTTGCTGCAAGTGGACGTGGAGGGTCAGGCCACTCACGCCTGCCTCAAGTGGGGCGGTATCAACGCTATAGAAAAGGGTGTCAAGATCATCCAGGGTATGATCGAGCTGGAACGGCTGTGGCTGGCCCAGCGGCGCAATCCGCTTTTCCCGCCGCCTACCATCACTATCGGCCAGATCCAGGGCGGTCTGGCCGGTTCCCAGGTGCCGGGTGAATGTGTGCTCAAGTTTGATGTCAAGTACCTGCCGGTTGAAATTGGCGATCACGGCCAGGAGATGAAGGTTACCGGAGAAATGGTTAAGGAAGAGGTGCAGGACTGGATATACACCCTGTGCGCGGGAGATGCCTGGTTGCGCAGTCACCTGCCCAAGCTGTCCTGGTATCAGCACTGCATCCCACACTATCTCGACCCGCAACACGCTCTGGTGCAGACGATGCGTGATAACGCCCAGGATGTGCTCGGACAGGGGATTATCTCTGGCTTCCCGGCTGGTTGTGATGCCAGGCATCTCCACAACGTGGCTGGCGTCCCCACTCTAGTCTTTGGGCCGGGTGACCTAAGTTATGCGCATAGTATAGACGAACGTGTGAACGTCGAAGAGTACATCCAGGCCATCAAGATCTTGGCCCTGACCATCTATGAGTGGACATCCTGAAGGTTCTTCCCGAAAGCGGCGCTTCAAGCGCCGCTTTCAGGAAGATGGGAGGTCCCGCACTTAGCTATTGTAGTCGAACATTGAAAGGAGCGTACCATGATCACCGAGATTCCAAATGCGGAGTTTCAAGAGAGAGCCAGGCGCGTGCAGGCCGAGTTGGCCAGGCGTGGGTTGGATGCGCTGCTCACCTTTGGCAATGAGGCAGAACCCGCGTTTGTGCGTTATTTGTCCGATTACTGGCCTGCCTTCGAGACGGCCGGTGTATTAGTTCCTGTCGAAGGTAGCCCGCTGTTGCTCATCGGGCCAGAGAGTCTGGCCTATGCTCAGAGCAGGAGCAAGATCGACCAGATTCGGCAGATCCTCGAATACCGCGAAGCTGCTGAACCGGAGTATCCTGGCAAAGCCCTGGATACGTTTACCGGCGTATTTGATGAGGTGTCGCGGGGCAAGGGTCTTAAGCGGCTGGGCATAGTCGGTTATCCGGTCACTTCTGTGCCTGTCTACGAAGCGGTACGTGCCGCGATGGCCGGTGGCGAAATCGTGAGGGCTGATGACATTTTGATTGAGCTTCGCGCGGTGAAAAGCGAGAACGAGTTGGCTCTGTTACGTGAGGCCTTCCGCATCTCCGAACAGGCTATGGAGGCCGTGCTCGAGGGTATCAAGCCGGGTATGGCTGAAGTCCAGGTGGTTGGAATCGCCCAGGAAGCCATTTACCGGCTGGGGGCAGAGTACGAGGGGCATCCTTTGTATGTCCTCTCGGGTCGCAATAGCGCCAATGCCATCGGCCGGCCCACCCACAAGAAGCTGGAAGAGGGGGAGATCATCCAGCTCAACATCGGCGCGCGTGTGGGTGGCTATTCCTCCAGCGTTGGGCGACCAATTGTCCTGGGCCACATGCCCGAGGAGGAAGGCAAGTTATTAAAGATGGGGCTGGATGCCGCCAACAAGACTATGGAGATCATGCGCGCCGGAGTGCCCGCCCGTGACGTGGCCCTGACCATTGAGGAGTACATCACCGACCGTGGCTTCGGGGATTGCATCCTCTATGGTCCGTGCCACGGACTCGGCCTGATGGAATGTGAGCATCCCTGGATCGAGACCAATTCAGACTACCTTCTCCAGGAGAACTACACCTTCCAGGTGGACTCCTTCTTGCATACGCAGGAATATGGTGCGCGCTGGGAGGATGGTGTGCGGGTGACCAAAGACGGAGTGGATCAGTTTTCCACCTATCGCCGCGAACTCATCGTTGTTTAAGCTCACGGCTGGTCCGGTACATCTCTATTTGCTTGTCAGGGATTGGCAAATCCTCTCAGATCAAAACTGACTCCGGGCTTATTTCCGTCCTGGTATATAAGGTGTCTGGTCCCCTGAGTTTGTCGGATTCAAGTTGACATAAATGATTATGAATCAACGTGAAAGAGTGTTAACTGCTCTCCGCCACGAGCAGCCGGACAAAGTACCCTGGGCTTTTGAGTTCACCGATCAGGCGCTTGTCAAGCTGGTGGACTATTACGGCGATCCGCGCCTGGTCGATATTGAGTTTTTTGATAACTGGGTGGGTAATCACTTCCGCTTCGTTGAGCCACGAGCGAAGGGCCTGTTCCACGGACTGGAAGAAGAAGTGGAGCCGGGCCTCTGGCGCGACGGCTGGGGCGTGATCTGGGATACGCGTGGTTTGTACGGCGAAGGTGAGTGGGGGCGGCCGGTCAATAGCGTTCTTCCCCAGCCAACCCTGGCCAATTACACGTTCCCTGATCCTCCCAGCCTGGAGGATTATGCGCATTATCCACGCTTCGTCGAGGAGAACCGAGAGTCCTTCATCATAGGCTTTGAGGGGCATCTCTTTGAGGTCGCCTGGGCGTTGCGAGGTATTGAGGAGTTCTTGAGCGACCTGATCTTGAACCCAGGCTTCGTGTTCGATCTTCTGGAGTGCATAACTGAGTATTACCTGGCCTTCATCGACCAATCGGTGGCGTACGGAATAGATGCCTTCGCCTTCGGCGAGGATTTGGGCTCCCAGACGACCGGGTTAATTATGGGCCCCAAGCACTGGCGGCGATTCTTCAAGCCTTTTATGGCGCGTATGTTCGCCCGGGTAAAGGAGGCGGGGAAGTTTGTCTATATGCACTCCGATGGCCAGATCGATGATATATTTGAGGACTTCGTCGAGATCGGGTTGGATATTTACAACCCCTTCCAGCCGGAGATCCGGGACGTTTATGAGATCAAACGAGAATATGGCGACCGGCTCTGTTTCCACGGCGGTATCGGCATTCAGGAACTCTTGCCCCATGGCACGCCCCAGCAGGTAACGGCTGAGATTCAGCACCTGATCGATGACGTAGGGGCAAATGGAGGCTATATCCTGGGCCCGGCCCATGCCGTGATGGCCGACGCGCCGGTGGAGAACATTGTAGCAATGATCGAAGCGGTACAGAATCAATAGGCTATTAAAGGGAGCACATCGCACTATGTCTTTCCCACTTAGCTATAAACCTGATGGTTTTGACGTATTGGAACGCCTGCGGCGTCTATATGAGGAGCGCGATCAAAGCATCATCCTGGCTTCTATGGAGTTACCGAGTGCCGCGCTCCAGGACATGGCCTTAAGACATCCGGCTGGGTTTTGCGAATACCCGGACCCGCGCGAGCGGGCAAGATTCTGGGATGCCCGCTTTCGCGAAAAGCTGGGCCTTCGCGACGACTCCATTCCCAGCGCCTACATGAGTGAGATGGACCAGGGTCTGTACGGGGGGCTGGTCGGCGGCGAGGTGCGCTTCCTGTCTGACCCGGACTTTGGATGGATATCTTCAATGGTTAAACCCATTTTGGAGGATTGGTCCGAATTCGACCAACTGGCCCCGTTTGACCCGGACGACCTGGAAAATGAGTGGCTGGCGCGCTACGTGCACCAACTGGACGTATTTTTGGAGGAGGCGCGCGGGAAATGGAGCGTTAGCCATTTTATTCTGATCGATAGCCTTAACTTTGGTTATGAACTGCGAGGGGCCACCGAGACCTATTATGGTGTCATGGATCAGCCCGAAATCATAAAGCGTGTGATTGACTATGCGTTTGACCTGAACGTCAAGGTTCAAAACATTTTCTTTGACCGCGTGTCGCTTCTAGAAGGTGGTACTTGCAGCAACTTCGCCGAGTGGATACCCGGCGGTCGAATCGTATCCGAAAGCATTGACCCCTTCCATATGACATCGGTCGACTATTTTGAGGAGTGGGGAAGACAGCCCGCCGAGCGGATGTTTGCCGCGTTCGATGGCGGGGTGATCCACATTCACGGCAACGGTCGCCACCTGCTGCAAGCTGCTTCCACGCTCAAGGGCTTGAGGGCTATCCTGCTGGGAGATGATACCGGGTTCCCCCCTGCCTATGAGATCTTGGATCAGGTCAAGCAGCAGACCGGTGACGCGCCACTTATCGTCTTTGGTGTGGAGTATGGGGAGTTCTATCGGGCCTTGGCAGAGCACCGGCTGCCAGGAGGCGTTCTCTACCACGTCAATGACGTACCAGACGTAGACTCGGCCAATCGCTGCATGGATCTGGTGAGGGACTATAAGCCATAAGAAGAGACAAGATCGCCCTGATCGAAGTGATCGATGATAAGAACTTGGAGGGAGAAGACCACACTATGACTTTCCCACTCATCTACAAACCCGATGGTTATGACGTCTTAGAGCGGTTGCGGCGTCTGTATGAAGAGCGGGATCAAAGTATCGTCCTGGCTTCTATGGAGATACCTAGCGCTGCTATCAAGGAGATGACCGTCAAGCATCCGCCGGGATTCTGTGAATACCCGGATCCCCGTGAGCGGGCCAAGTTTTGGGATGCCCTCTTTCGCGAAAAGTTAGCCGTTCGCGATGACTCGATCCCCAATGCCTATTTAAGCGAGATGGACCAGGGTCTGTATGGCGGCCTGCTGGGAGGCGAGGCGCGCTTTCTGTCCGATCCGGATTACGAGGGGCGAATTTCTTCGATGGTCAAGCCGATATTGGAGGATTGGTCGGAATTTGACCAACTGGCTCCCTTTGACCCCAATGATTCAGGCAACGAATGGTTGAAGCGTTATGTACGCCAATTAGACTTGTTTTTGGAGGAGTCGAGAGGCAAATGGGGAATCAGCCACTTCATACTGATTGACGGCTTCAACTTTGCATACGAATTGAGGGGAGCTACCGAGACGTATTATGGCGTGATTGACCACCCGGAAACGATGAAGCGGGTGATCGACTACGCCTTTGACCTGAATGTTAAGGTTCAGAACATATTCTTTGACTGGGTGCCGTTGCTGGAGGGCGGTACATACAGCAATCTTGCCGAGTGGATACCCGGTGGCCGAATTGTATCGGAAAGCGTCGATCCCTTCCATATGACATCGGTCGATTATTACGAAGAATGGGGAAGAGAGCCAGTCGAAAGGATGTTTGCCGCGTTCGATGGCGGTGTGCTCCACATCCACGGCAACGGTCGTCACTTGTTGAAAGCTGCTTCCACCCTCAAGGGCTTGAGAGCTATCTGGCTGGGAGACGATAAGGGATTTCCTATCGCCTACGAGATCTTGGATCGGGTCAAGGAACAGACCGGTGATATGCCGCTTATCATCCACGGCATTGGGTTTAGAGAGTTCTGTCAGGAATTGGAAGCGCACCGGCTGGTGGGGGGCGTTTTTTACCGCGTCAATGGGGTCCCGGACGTGGACTCTGCTAATCGCTGCATGGATCAAGTGCGGGGGTATAGGCCGTGAAGAAGGACGAGATCACCCCTCGTCAACGCGTACAACTCGCCCTGGGACACCAGGAGACCGACCGGGTGCCAGTTGATTTCCTGGCTACGCCGGAGACTTGGGCGGTTCTGAAGGACCATCTGGGGCTGCCCAACGAAGAATCGATTATGAAGTATTTCGGTGCTGATGTACGTCACCCGAGATTGCGCTATGTGGGACCTCCCTTGCCGACTTTCGCCGACGGAAGCTACCAAGATGCCTGGGGCATCACCTGGAGTCCGATGTCCTATGGCGAGGGTGTCTATTACGAACCCACCGGCCATCCATTGGGCGACATCAAGGATGCCAGCCAGGTAGCTGATTATCCGTGGCCTGATCCCGACTGGTGGGATGTGGATGCCCTGCTAGCCGCAATTGAAGCCTGGGACCAAGAGGCAGACTATGCGATCTTCCTTGATGATTTTGGTGACCCCGGTGGCTTCTACGAGATTGCCAACTATATGCGCGGCATGGAAAAGATGTTTCTGGATATGGCGCTCAATCCCGACATCTCCTTCGAGATTATGCGCCGTATCGCTGATGTGTATATCGTGCTGGCTGAGAAAGCCTTGACCGCCCTAGGGGACCGGGTGGATCTCATCTGGACCAGCGACGACATCGCCCACCAGCACGGCATGATGATATCGCTGCCTATGTGGCGCGAGTTGATCTTCCCCCACCACGAACGCTTCAACCACCGTGTGCACGAGTTAGGTGGCCGCATCATGTACCACTCGTGTGGCTCGGTCGTGGACGCTGTGCCCGGCTTGATCGAGATGGGCATCGACGTCTTGGATGTGTTGCAGTTCTCCGCAAACAACATGGTGCCCGCACATCTAAAATCAACCTATGGTGATCGCCTCTGTTTCCACGGCGGGGCCGATGTACAGCAACTGCTTCCGCGTGCCCCTGAGGAGCAGGTCAGGACTGAGATTAGACATATCATTGATGTGATGGGTAAGGGCGGAGGCTTTATCCTCTCGCCAAGCCATGCTGTTCAGGTAGATACGCCTCCGGCGAATATTCTGGCTGTCTATCAGGAAGCTGGCAGCTTGATGGATAGTCTGCCAACGACGGTCAGTTCTGTGGCCACGGGTACACATTATGGACCTGCACCGCCGGACTCATAGATTGGAAGGCTGGAAGGCTTCCAATCTTCCATATGTCATTCAACAAAACTACCGCGAAATTAGAGAAGGAGGATCGCTATGATTACGCCAAGAGTTGGATTCATCGTCTACGGTGTGCATAAGGATGGATTGCTGGATCCTATGGGGGCACCTTTTATTGATGATCAGCTCATTATAAATGCAAAGAACGCTCTCCGAGAAGCAGGCCTTGAACTCGTTGAGCATGACGTCATTCTGGCCACCAAGGAGGAGGCCAGGGAGTGTTTTGCCAGGTTCAAGAAGATGGATGACATAGACGCTGTCATTCTTTTCTCTGGTACCTGGGTTTGGGCAGCTCATATGATCGGCGCCCTGCGGGATTTCTCCTTCACCGGAAAGGGTATCCTCATCTGGACTAACCCCGGTTCGCAGGGCTGGCGACCGGTTGGTGGTTTGGTGTTGCAGGGTGCGCTTAAGGAAGTCGGCATCAGGCATCGCTTTGTGTATGGCGGCTACGATGATCCCAAAGAGATTGACCGTATCGTATCTTACTGTCGTGCCAGTCATATGAAGAACAAGCTGAACATGAGCACCCTTGGCGCCTTTGGCGGGCGCGGTATGGGCCAGACTTGCGGTGTGGCCGACCCTTCGCAGTGGATGAAGACCTTCGGCGTGGATATCGATTCCAGGGACGTCACCGCGTTGATTCAAACCGCCAGGGCCATTCCAGACGAGGAAGTGCGAGAGGCTCGGGAGTATATTCAAACTCTGTTTGTGGATCCGGTGCCCGACGATGAAATGTCCGATCGTTCAATTCGCCTCTACTTGGCCATCAAGAAGACTGTGGCTCGTGAAGGATTCGACTTCTACACCATTCAGTCTTTTCCCGGCATGGGCGATGACTACAGCGCCACCTCCTTTGCTCAGAGCATGATGTTGGAGGATGGCGTCGGCACTTCGACCCTGTCCGATTTTAATACGGCTATGGTTGCCAAGCTGCTCACCGATCTGAGTGAGGAACGTGTGTACTACGGAGACTTACAACACATCAACAAAGAGAACAACGAGATCAAAATCATTGGTGACGGCGCGTGTCCCCCCTCTCTGGCTGGCGATCTGGGGCCGGCTACCTTTGCCGAGCATGGCATTCCGACCGAAGGTGAGGCCGGTGGTTTGTCCGTGCAGCTCGTGTGCAAACCGGGAGAGGGTGTATTGGCCCGGTTGGGACGTAACGACGGTGAGTTAGAGATGGTCATCGCGCGCTGCACCGTGTATGAGCCTCCCCCTGATGAACTCGAAGCTCGTAAGCTCGAATGTGGCATACCCTTCTGGCCTCACGCATTTGTGACCGCCCATTGTGACATCGATGCCCTGCTGGAGGCTTGGAACAATGAATATGCCGTCTTGGGATATGGGAGCCACCTGTATGATACCCTGATCGCCTTCTGCGAATTGACCGGCATCAAAGCCATTGCTCTATAGAATTAAACAGGACCCTTAGGGTTTCAGGCGAACCACAGGTTCGCGCACCCTAAGGGTCTAAGCCTAATCAGGAGACCATAGTGACAACACAAGGTATGCATACTTTACGTGAGATCCAGACTCAGCCTGATGCTTGGGCTGTTGTCTTGGGCGCGGCCCGCGAAGGAGTTCAGGCTTGGGAGACTTTCTTTGCAAAGAGCGCGGGTGATCTGACTCTCTTTTTCGGTTGTGGTTCGACCCATTATCTTTCTCTGTCTGCAGCCTCTGTCTTCCAGACGCTTGCTGGCCAGACTGCGCGGGGGGTCCCGGCTGCTGAGCTGTTCCTTTTCCCAGAGACCTGGATTCCTGCGGATAGTAGGATTCGCGGGATTGCCGTTTCCCGTTCTGGGACCACCACCGAGACGATCCGCGCCGTAGATCACTTGACCAAGGCGTATAACGCTCAGATAGGTGTCGTTACCTGTTACGACGACACTCCGCTCGCAGATCGATCATCGATCACGCTCATCTCGCCGGAGGGCCACGAAGAGAGTGTCGCTCAGACGCGTTCTTTCTCCAGTATGCTTCTCGGCAGCCTTGGGCTGGCTGCTCTGGCCGGGAAGCAGGCTGAACTTCTGGAGAATCTGGCTGCTTTGCCTTCTCTTGGAGAACGCTTGATGGCGCGTTATCAGCCATTGGCTCAATCCTTGGGAGAGGATTTAGATCTCTGCCGGGTGTTTTTCCTTGGCTCCGGCCCCCGCTATGGCCTGGCGTGCGAAGCCATGCTCAAGCTTAAAGAGATGTCCCTCACCACCTCTGAGGCATATCATTTCTTGGAGTTCCGTCATGGTCCCAAATCCATGGTCGATGAACAGACACTGGTGGTGGGGCTTCTCTCGGAAAAGGCCCAAGGGGCGGAGGTTGCGGTGCTGCGTGAGATGAAAGACTTGGGAGCCACCGTCCTGGTCCTGACCGAGGTCGGAGATAACCTGGGCTGGGCTGATCACGTGGTGTGTTTCGAATCGGATTTGCCCGAGCTGGCTCGACTGCCTCTTTACTTGCCCATTCTCCAGTTACTTGCCTACTATCGGTCTGTGGGCAAAGGCCTGGATCCAGATGCGCCCCGTCATCTCGATGCAGTCGTCCAGCTTTGAAGACCTTACGTGAAATCGGAATCGATAAGGTCTGGGGGGTCCAAGAGTCAGCGTATGTCAAAGAGGATCCTCGTCATCGGCGAGTTGAATGTGGACCTCATCGTCAGCGGTCTGCCATCCTTACCCGCACTCGGGCAGGAGCTGACCTGCACTGGCTTCTCTCGCGCTCTGGGTAGTTCGTCCGCTATCTTTTCACGCGCTTTGGCCGGCCTGGGGGCTCAAGTCGATTTCATGGGCAAGGTCGGTGACGATGATAACGGCCACTTCATGCTAGCCCAGCTTCAAGAGGTCGGGATTGGTACTCAGGGAGTGATCGTTGATCCTGCTGTGCAGACGGGTGTTACGATTTCGCTCACGTATCCCGATGAGAAAGCGCAGGTTACCTACCTCGGCTCTATCGCTGACTATCGCCTGGCTGATGTCAACCTGGATGCCCTCGACGACTATGTTCATCTGCACATGGCCTCGATGTACCTACAGATGGGGCTTCAGCCCGCGTTCCCGGATCTGCTCAGACGGGGCAAAGGGCTCGGGCTTACAACTTCGCTAGATCCAGGTTGGGATCCCAAGGAACGATGGAACAGCGTCCTGCTGGAAGCTCTGTCGGCCCTGGATATCCTATTTGTGAATGAGCATGAAGTCAAGGCCATTGCCAAAAGCGAGTCAGTCAGCCGGGCATCAACCGCGCTCGCTCAGCAGGTGCATCTGGTTGTCACCAAGTTGGGGTCTGAAGGGGCGTTGATGGCCGATAAGGAGGGGGTGCTCAGTAGTCCGGCATTTCCTGTGAAAGTAGTAGACACAACTGGCGCAGGCGACTCCTTCAATGCGGGTTTCATCTACAAATACGTGGTGGAGGGAGGATCCAGGTCCGAAGCTTTGCGCTTCGCCAACGCCTGCGGTGCGATAGCTGCAACCCGCGTAGGTGGGGCCAGTTCAGTCCCCAGCGCTGCAGAGGTGAAGGTCTTCCTGACGCAACAAGGATAAAGTCAGGTCCCCGGCAGGTCTGCGATCTGCGGTCTTGGTGTTGTATCGCTGGTGCAAGTGAGTACAGACCCGGTTGGGGTGAAAAAACGGGGGATTAGTGATAGAACGATGAAGACTCTGGATGAACTGGTACGACGCATTATCCAATTGAGGCAAGAGGGTGTAAATATCACCCTGCTGGCGGTTTGTCCTAACTCGGTGGCAGTTCTGGAGGCTGCGGTGAAGGTCGCTGCCGCCAATAACGCGCCCATGCTATTTGCGGCCACGCTCAATCAGGTCGACCGGGAAGGTAGCTACACTGGCTGGACACCAGACGAATTCACATCGCAGATTGAGGTCTTTGCCCGTAAGTATGCCTGGGATGGTCCCCTCTATCCTTGCTTGGATCACGGGGGGCCTTGGCTGAAGGACCTGCACACGCTGGCCGGCCTCTCCTTGCAGCAAACGATGGATGAGGTCAAAGAGACCCTGGTGTCGTGCATAAAAGCTGGCTACCATCTTTTGCATGTGGATCCCACGGTGGATCACACTTTGCCACCCGGTGAGGCAATTGCCATAGAGACAGTGGTAGCTCGCACTGTTGAGCTGATAGAGCATGCTGAGCGCGCGCGCGCGCGTTTGGGCTTGCCTCCTATTTCTTATGAGGTTGGCACCGAAGAGGTTCACGGTGGTTTGGTAGACTACCGTAATTTTAAGACCTTTATCGACAGCTTAAGACAAGGCTTAGCAGACCGCGGATTGGACGCGGCCTGGCCCTGTTTCATCGTCGGTAAAGTGGGTACTGACCTGCACACCACTGACTTCGATTCAGAGACCGCTCAGCGGCTGTTTGATACGATATCTCCCTTTGGTTCGCTGGTCAAGGGGCATTATACCGATTGGGTTTCAAACCCGCACGACTATCCGAACAGCGGCATGGGCGGCGCCAATGTTGGGCCTGAGTTCACGGCTGAGGAATTTCTGGCCCTTGCTGCTTTGTGCGCCAAGGAGGAAGATTTGATGCGCAGCCGTGGGGTTTCGTTGCCGTCAGACTTTATGGCTATGCTGGAGCAAGCGGTGTATGATTCTGGTCGCTGGCAGAAGTGGTTGCAGCCGGGAGAATATCAGCATGCTGCTTCTGAAGAAAGATGGGGGAGTGGGGCCCTTGTCGATGCCCGGCACGTTTGGGATGGCCTGACGCCAGAGCGGCGCTCCTGGCTGACTCAAACCGGCGCTCGATACATCTGGACGGCGCCTCCCGTGCTGGCTGCGCGTGAAACCCTATACCGCAATCTGTCGCGCCTCATCCCTGATCCTCACCAGGTAGTTGTTGATCGTATTGCGCAGTCTATGGAAAAATACGTGGTTGCCTTCCATCTCTTCGACTCCCTCACGCATCTTGAAGGAGACTGAATGCCAGCCAGATTTTTGGTGAGGTGGCATCCCTATGCCGCCGCCGACTTTGTTGACAGATGAAAAAAAGGTGCTATAATGTCTGCACTGTTGCGACCAGTGCCCCGTTAGAATTTGGTTCCTGTGCATGATTCGAAAGCGTAAATCACTGACAGGTTTTTGCATCTACGACAACCTTGCCCCCAGTCATTGTGGCCACCTAAATAGTGTTTGCTATCAGTGCCTACTGATAAGCAACCCTGGCTGTTCGGCTGAGGGGATGTGTACCCCTACCAAGTGTCTTAGGTAGTTCTTTCCGAGATCATCTGTATTGATCTTTTTGTGCAACTTAGTTGTTCAATAATTCATTAGTGAAACTGAAAAGGGAGGATTAATGATGACCGCGAAATACGGTGTAGGAATCATCGGTGCTGGTTGGGTGTCTGGAGAGTACGTCAAGGCATTCCGCGATCACCCCTTGACGGATGTTGTGGGCATGTACAACAAGACCCCGGTGAAGGCCACCAACCTCATGAAGACTCACGGCGTTGATGGTACGGAGTATGCATCCATTGACGAATTCTTTGACGATGAGCGCATTAACATTGTCGTTCACTGTGCTCACGCCGATACGCGACCCGAATATATCAGCCGCGCGGCGCTGAGCGGCCGGCACGTCGTCATCGAGAAGCCGATCAGCCGCGATCCGGAAGGCACAGTCCAGATCCACGACGCTGTCAAGAAGGGTGGCGTCAAATCGGTTGTCAGTTGTGTGCTGCGTTGGAACCCGCAGTTCCAGACCATTCGTGCCCTGCTCGACGATGGCAAGCTCGGTGACTTGATCTACGCCGAAGCCGACTACTGGCACCCCATCATCAAGGCTTATCCCGGCTACCCCTACTACATGAAGAAGATTTCCGGCGGCAGCTCCTTCACCGTGGCCGGTGTCCACGCCGCGGATACTCTGCGCTGGCTGGCCGGAGATGTCGCTGAGGTAGCCGCCTTCAGCACTGGCCCCATCATGAACAAGGACTTTGAGTACCAGCCGGTCTCGGTGGCCGCGCTCAAGTTTGAGAACGGCGCAGTGGGTAAGCTCTCCAGTGTGATAGAAGGTGAAACCCCCTACATTTTCAACACTCGTTTGTTCGGTACCACCATGTCCATAGACAACAACAGTATCCATTCTTCCAAGTACTACCCCGGTACGCTTGGATACTTTACCTTCCCCACCATAGAACCGGACAGCGGTGATGTGTCGCATCACCCCTTCCCGCCAGAGATTGATCACTTCATGGACTGCATCGAGAACGACGTCGAGTCGCATGCTTCGATCTACGACATGGTCAAGACTATGGCCCTCTGCTTCGCTATCGATGAGTCGGCAGCCAAGGGTGGTCAATCGGTTGCAGTCAAATCTCTGGTCTAAATTCGTTACTTTGCCCCAGGTTCTACGACTGGGGTTTCAAAGTAAAATCCTATTGGTAGCGGTTAGTTTTTCCTAATCCGAACAGGAGGAGAAAAAGTGTCAGAAAAAATGAAGCGTCGTGATTTTCTGAAATCAGCGGCCACCGTAGGTGTGGGCAGCGTGTTGGGCGCCGGCCTGGCCTCTGCCTGCCAGACAGCGGCCACCCCGGCTGCTGAAGCGCCTGCCGAAGCGCCCGGTGAAGCACCTGCGGTTGTGCAGGAGAAGCGCCCCATCAATGTAGTTGCTGTTGTACCTGTTAGCGGCATGATTGCCTCTGATGGCATCGAGATGCGCAACGGTGTCGTCATGGCGGTTGACGAAATCAACGAGTTGGGTGGTTTGGTTGGTCACGAACTCAAGTACATTGAGGTGGACGACGTCGACTCGGTCGGCGATCAGGTCACCACTGCCTTCCAGCGCGCAATTGAGGTGGAGAAGGCGGACGTCATCTTCTCCGGCTATCACCTCACCTCAGGGCCTGAGTTCGACATCTGCGCCAATGCTGGCGTGCTCTACTACAACAACAACACCCAGAAAGCGTGGACCGACCGCTACCAAAGTGACCCCGAGAAGTACTGGTCCATTTTCCAGACCGATCCCAACGAGGAATGGTATGGCGGCGGCTTCGCCCGCTATCTTAACTTGCTGGTGGACACTGGCCAATTTGTGCCGGAAAGAGGGAAGACGGCCGCTATCCTGCACGGCGACGATACCTACAGTTCGTTCATCGGCAACACCTTCAACGACACAGCCCAGGAGTTGGGTTGGGAGATTCTGTTGAAGGATACCTTCACGGTTGCCAGTGTGGCTGACTGGGGGCCGCTGCTGTCCAATGTGCGCGATGCCAACCCCTCAGTTTACTTCTCAGTGACCTATAACCCGGCCGAAAACGCGGCTATGATCAAGCAATGGGCGGCCAATCCTATCCCTGCCCTGGTCTATCAGCAGTACGGGCCTTCGGTACCCGAGTACCTGGAGCTGGCCGGCGAGGCAGCCAACGGCGTCATCTGGGCTACTGTGCTGGGCTTCCTGCCAGACAAGATCGGCCTGGATTGGGTCGAGGCGTACGAGGCCAGGTTTGAGCAAACGCCGGGCTATGCCAACGCACCGGGCGGCTACGATCAGGTTTGGGTCTGGGCCAAGGCGGTGGCGCTGGCTGGTGATCCCTTCGATTACAAGAAGGTGGCCGAGATGACTGAGATGGGCATCCACCGGGGCACGACCGGCGGCAGCTCTTTTGAGAACCATGCAGGCCGCTGCTATCCGTGGCAGGTTAATGACCCTTCACTGGGACAGTCGCACACTATCTATCAAATCCAGAACGGGGAGCAGCAGCTAGTCTTCCCCGACCCCTACACCACCGGCACTTTCCAGTTGCCGCCTTGGTTCTCGTAGGTTAGACTCACCAGCACGACGTGCAAATAGAAGGGCTGGCCGTTTGCATCGGCGAACGGCCAGCATCACCTTTGATTCATAGACGTCACCTGGCGGCTATCCCAGGGGGTTTATTTCCACAGGTTTGCCCCGGCAGGTCTGCCAGTGTCTATGCATGGATCAAAGTTGGCGCGTGATGGGCAGGTTTTCATTGGCAAAACTTTTCTGGGAAACCTCTGTCGTTGGTTGGGCGGCGGAGAAACAGTATATCAGTCTGAGGGCACTTTATGGCAACTGTTTTTGAATGCGAGGGAGTCAACAAAGCGTATGGGGGATTGCTGGCAGTAAAGGATCTAACCTTCTCAGTTGAGGAGGGCGAAATCTACGCCATTGCAGGTCCCAACGGCGCTGGAAAGACAACCCTGTTCGATACCATCTCGGGTGTTTCCCCCGTCACCAGCGGGGTGATCCGCTTCGATGGTCAGGAGATCCAGCGCCGCCACCCGGACAGCATTTGCCGCGCGGGTATCGCGCGTACCTTTCAGACTACCGTGGCCTTCGAAACCCAGACGGTATTGACCAACGTCTTGGTGGGCAGCATCCTGGGCCGCCAGGGGACGGGTAACCCTACCATGCGCTTTTCTGAAGAGGCCATTGAGGCGGCTCTGGACGCATTGGAGTTCTGTGAATTGCTGAACAAACAAGGTTTCCTGGCTTCCGAAATCACTGTCTCTGAACGCAAGCGATTGATGTTGGCCACCGCGCTGGCCACCAATCCTGAGCTGCTGCTGTTGGATGAGCCGGTGGGCGGCCTCAATCGGGTTGAACGTGACGAAATGGTCCAGTTGGTGCAAAAAGTCAACCGGTCGGGAGTCACCGTGCTGCTGATCGAGCATGTGATGAAGGCAGTCCAGGCACTGGCGAGTCGTATGTTGGTCCTGCATCACGGCGAAAAGATTGCTGAAGGGCCTCCCAGCATAGTGCTCAGAGACGAAAGGGTGATCGAGGTCTACTTGGGCGGCAAAGGCCGCGAGAAGCTGGCCAGAGATGGGGGAGGTGCTCACTGATGTTGAAAGTAACTGATCTGCAGGCTGGCTATGGAGGATCGGTGGTGTTGCACTCGCTCTCGCTACAGGTGGGGGAGGGCGAATCGGTGGTCGTGCTGGGTCCCAACGGCCACGGTAAGACTACGCTGCTGCGTGCCATCTCCGGGCTGATCCGGCCCACCTCCGGCGTTGTGGAATTTGACGGCCAGGTCATTTCCAATCAGCGTGCCTCCGACGTCGTGGCCGCCGGGCTGATTCATATTCCCCAAGGGGACTTACCTTTTCCCGAGTTGACTGTGATGGAGAACTTGCTTATGGGCGCCTACCGTCCTGAGGCCTGGCGTGAGCGCAAGCGAAAACTGGAACAGGTTTTTGAGCTCTTCCCGGTCCTTGCCGAACGCCCTAACCAATTGGCGCGCAGCCTGTCCGGCGGCGAGCGGCGTATGCTGGCCCTGGGGCGTGGACTGATGAGCAAGGCCAAGTTGCTGATGATCGATGAGCCGTCTCTGGGACTGGCTCCCTTTCTGATCGAAGACGTGTATCAAACCATCCGGAACATCCGCAAGACGGGATTATCTATCCTGCTCGTCGACGAGAACGCCGACCACATCGAGGGCCTAGCCGACCGGGTCTATCTGCTGGAATCGGGGACGCTGGTGAAGGAAGGGAGCGTGGAGGTCATGCTCCAGGATGAGGCGTTGCTGGCTGCCTACCTGGGCTGATCCTTCACCGTTTGAGCGAATCACAAGTCATGAGGTGAGAAAGATAATATGGAGAAGCTATTTCAAGCCATCTACGGCGGCATACTTTACGGCTCGATTTATGGGCTGATGGCCATTGGCCTGACGCTGGTCTGGGGCGCGCTGCGTATGTTGAACCTGGCGCATGGATCGCTATACGTGGTGGGTGGCTACGTGGCCTGGACGGCCCTCAACGAATGGGCGCTGCCTGCTCTGCCCTCCTTTGCTTTGGGCGTGATCGCTGCCGCCCTGGTGGGATTACTGATTCAGGTGCTGCTCATCAACCGGCTCTTGGGCAGACCTTCCTTTTTCAATGCGGCTATGATCGCCACGGTGGGCGCTGCAATTGTCATCGAAAGTGCCATGCTGCTGATCTATGGGCCGCGCGTCAAGCAGATGGCTCCTGTCATCCCGGGACACTTCAAGACTTTGGGTGTGGTGATTCAATATCAGGGGCTGGTTATCATCGTGGCCGCAGCCATCTCGCTGGTTCTGTTGAGCCTGTTCCTGCGCAAGTCTCGCTATGGGCTAGCTATTCAAGCGGTGTCTCAGCAGATGGATGCCGCCCGGTTGATGGGCATCCCTACTGTGCTCACTTTCACAATCGTGATGGCCATCAGCGCTGGGTTGGCTGGTTTGGCCGGCGTGTTGCTCTCATCCGTTTTTTACCTGGCGCCCACAGCCGGGTTCAACCCCATGGTAAAAGCGCTGGTGGTGACTATCTTCGGTGGCCTTGGTAGCGTCAAGGGCACCATCTGGGCTGCTTACGTGATCGGTTTGCTGGAGGCCTTCCTGCAGGTGTACTTTGGCGCAGGTTGGGCGCTGCCTGGCCTATTTCTGTTCATGATGATCATGCTGATCATCCGCCCGACCGGGCTGTTCGGGATGGGGGAGGTACAGCGTTTATGATCCAGGATACGACCGTTACGGAGTCCAGATTTAACAGCATTTCCAAACGCCTGGATTGGGCCGCTGGGCCGTGGGCCAGGACCAACTGGGTGGCCCTCGGCATAGCGATTGTGGTGGCGCTGGCGCTGCCCTTGGTGTTGGCTGGCTTCGCCACCGGCCGTTTCATCCTGCACTTGATGATCTTATTCTTCACCTGGGGCATCGTCACCCAAAGCTGGAATCTGATCTTGGGCGTGGGTGGCATCTTTTCCTTTGCCCAGGTGGCCCTGTTCGCCATCGGCGGCCTGGCCAGCGGGGTGGTTTCCCAGCAGTTGGGCGTCAGTCCCTTTCTCAGCATCTGGCTGGCGCCTATTGCGGCAACTATTGCTGCCTTGGTTATCGGTCTGCCCTCTCTGCGGCTGCGCGGGCCCTACGTAGTATTGTTGACCTTGGCCTTTGCAGAACTGCTGCGCAACTTTGCCACCCAGGGCCCGGCCTGGATCGCCGGTGGTGGCTATGGCCTGCGATACGTCCCCAAGCTGGGGTTTGAGGAGATGTGGGGGACGGGCATGGGGCGGGTGGCCTATTACTACGTGGGTCTGCTCTTGTTTATGATTGCTACTTACGTCATCTGGCGTATCTTCCATTCGCCTGTCGGCATGAGCTTCCGCGCCCTACGCGATTCGGAGACGTATGCTATCAGCCGCGGGGTAGACCCTTTTCGCTTCAAGCTTCTGTTATTTGCCCTGAGCGCCTTCTTCACTGGGTTGGCGGGGGGGTACCTGGTTCACTATAATGGGGCCCAGTCGCCGGCCATTCTCAACTTCCCTCTTACTATCAACCTGCTGGCCATGGTTGTTCTGGGTGGCTGGGGCACATTCTGGGGACCCATTCTAGGCACGGCTTTGCTCACCGTCTTGCCTGAAGTGTTTCGTGCGGTTGATGTCTATCGCAACTTGGCTATGGGTCTGACCCTGGCCTTGATTGCTGTCTTTGCGCCGCAAGGGTTGTTCCCACTCATTGCCGACGGGGTCCGAAAACTTCTTCAACTCTTCCGAAAACAGCAAGAAGAATAACTCGCTGGAATATAGTTGAACACAAAACCCCGGTCTTTACGAAAGCAAGAGACCGGGGTTTTTTCCATTGTACCTGCAGTAGTAGGGCGGGTTTCTTACCCGCAACCTGGCAGACCCGTAGATTAGGGCACCAGCACTGCCTTGAGGATGGGCTCCTCTGCCTGGCTGCTCTTGCGCATAACGTCCCCCACTTCAGAGAAGCCGAAGGTATTTGTGATCAGTTTCTTGGCGTCGATCATCCCTTCCTGCAGCAGGCGGATGGAACGCGGGAAACTGATGCCCGGCTCAGCAAAGGTGGAGCGCAGGGTGACCTTGTTGAAGATCAAGTCATTGATGTCCAGCTCTACCTTGCTCTCTCCACCCAGGTTGATGCCGATGAAAGACACGATGCCTCCGAACTTCACCATTTGTACGGCCAGCGGCATCGTAATTGGCGGAGAGGTAACCATGACACTGTGCGCTCCGGTGGGGAAGACCGAGCGCACCTTTTCCACCGGGTCTTCCTCAGCCGCATGGATCAATGCGTCGGCCCCAAACGCCTCGCCCACCTGCATGCGCGCTGTTTCGCGCGGGCTGCGATCGTACCCGATCAGGGCTACCCTGGCTGCCCCTTGAAGTTTTGCCAGCCTTACACACATCAGGCCGATGGGGCCCGGGCCGTAGACTACCACGTCGCCGCCCAACGGTATCTCGGCGTTCTTGACGGTGTTGATGGCCACTGCTAGCGGTTCCGTCAGCGAGGCGGAGACATCGTCGATGTTATTGAAGGGGTTTAGCATGTGCTCGTTGAGCGCCATGTACTCTGCCATACCTGGTTGGCCGCCGAAGTCATACATGTTGCTGCAGCGCCAGACTTCCCCGTTCTTGCAGTGTTCGCACATGCCACACATAGTCACGTCTTCGGGGATGACCCTGTCCCCCACCTTGACGTTGGTCACGCCCGGCCCCACTTCTACCACTTCGGCCGCGATCTCGTGACCCAGGGGCATCCAGTCTTCCGTCCAGTCTGCGGCGAAGTGCAGATCGGTGCCACATACGCCACAGGCGTTTACTTTGATCAGGGCTTCCCCCTCCTTGGGCTGGGGGACGTCCATCTCCCTGATTTCGAACTGAAATGGACTTCTTGCGTATACACCTTTCATTTTTGTTTTCCTCTCGTATCGT